>Ga0099848_1000269_pt1 | contig 23236 bp, 19 predicted proteins | sample CB_VirMetaG_3_FD_78179 | JGI IMG/M metagenome (GOLD analysis project Ga0099848, IMG submission 78179) | Freshwater to marine saline gradient viral communities from Chesapeake Bay - CB_1508_1S Viral MetaG | ecosystem: Environmental > Aquatic > Marine > Coastal | place: USA: Chesapeake Bay...
GTTGCATCAGGTGCGCTTTCTCCCCAAGGAAGCTTCATCATTTTTTGATTCTTATTAAGAAGCTCACGACAAATCAAGATCTCAGCAATGTATACTGGACTAAAGACTTTATTTACTTCGACTTGTGCAACGTTTGCAATTGAGAAGGCCACATCTAATATTGAAAGCTTGTCTTCGATCAATTTTACCAAGATAACGTCGATCACGTTATATTTAGTATAGAGATAAGTATCCTTTTGAAATTCATAGAAACTAGGATATCCATGCTTCAATTTAGTCGCATTTAAGACCAGGTGCGAAATAAAATCGAGCTTGTAATTTTCAACCACTTTATATGGCTTAAGTCGCTCAAAGACTTCCATATAATCTAAAATACCTAAGTGAGTTGGAATCTTATTTCTAGAAAAAACTGACTTTGTTGGAAAGGCAGCAGTTGCGTCGATTTTAAGATTTTTTGCACGATTCATTAGATATTTCCAGTCGAATCCAGTAAAATTCCATCCAGTCAGAAAGGAATGCCTTGGAGCAACTTTATGAAAGTAAAAGGTTAACATTTCTTCTTCACTTTCAAAAAACTTGTATTTTATCTTAAAATCTTGTTCAAAAAGTTTTTTATCTTCAGGCTTAAGAGGAATGATATTTAAAAAATAGTTATTTACCTCTTTTTCCATTTTAGTAATATCTTCTGCAGAAAGACCATGCTGATGGTCATCATCACTTAGAATGGAAAGAATGTATGTTGTGTTGTCTTCATCACAAAAAGAAATAAGACCAACTGGCATAGCAGCTTTGTCTGGATCTGGAAATTCATCACTAGTTAGTTTTATCTCAATATCGAGATATGTCTTTTTAGGAAGATTGTCAAAACTATAAATTGAATCAATTTCCTTTGAATTTAGCTTTTCAAGGATTAACTCTTGAATTCTAAACTGATTTATATAACGACCGTTTGACTTTCCTTTTTTAACAAATCGTCCATCCCAATTTTTGAATTGGGATGGCGTTGCAGACTCGACCCAATTAAACATTTCATGGTCAGAAAGTCGCTTGTTAATAAAATCGATTTTACCCTGTTCATTATAGTAGGATATTAGTAAAGTACCGTCTTCTAGTATTTCTGAACCGATTGTCATATCTGGGGTTTAAATAATTCATTTACATGTGAACACTTTGCGCATGCGATAACCGGCATTGGAACTATCGAATCTTGATTAGACCCAGTCATGAATTTAGATATTTGCTTGATCATCATTTTTTCTTGAAATACTGTGCCTCCACAATTTTCACATTCAATATACTCGGCGCTTTTTACTAAATCTAAAGGAACTCCCTTTTGATTTTGAGCAGAATTGTTGTTTTCTCCTACGATTTCCATACTACTTGGTTTTTTATTAATATCCTCGAGATTGACGATCTCGATTTTCTTTGTTTTTAGACATGTACATATTGTACATTTCCTCAGGAGTCATTCCGATTGATATTGCATAATTCATAAAGAAGTGAAGCATATCGATTACTTCAAATTTACATTCAAGTTGATCCCTTTCGCTAAGATCTGAAAATTTGATGTTTTTATACGATTCGTGAGCTCCTTTCCACCTCTTCCAAACGGCATTTCCATGGCCGTCCTTGATTCCACCTAAGGAGTCAGTTGCTTCATGGATCTCATCAATCATTGAATGATTATTTAGGTGCCAATAGCTCATAAGCTCACTGAGAAACATCTCATCAAATTTATAGCCGTACACGTTCTCTTGAGTATCGACCTGCATTCTCATGATGTCGCCGAGAGTGTCTTTGCTTTGAGAGTACAAATCTTCGATTTGAAGATCTGAACATTCATTATCTATGTTCGCCATTTTTCATTTTTTTATCTTATACTGCATATTTTAGTTAGGATTTGAAATTTTGACTTTTTTTAGAATTACGAAAAACTGGGTGGATAAATAATAAAAAACATCTGTTCAGAAATGGCCGAACAAAGAATTAACCTAAATAACTTTAAGTCTAGCGGCGTATATACTATCGAGATAGATCAGAGCGAGAATATTGCTCTACCGTTGACCACTGGGCGTCTTGTTGTTGGATCGAGTAGAGTCGGTCCCTACAATACAGTTGTCCTGATCAATGATATTAGAACTCTTCGAGCAGTATACGGAGAGATCGATCCTACTCTTGAAAAGAATGGGAGCTATTTCCATAGAACTATTGAAGTGGCTCTTAGAGAGGGCCCAGTATTTGCACTTAATGTTGTTCCATTGGACACCGAGACTGATCCTACTCTAAACTTAGATAATGCGTATTTTACGACATTTAACACTGAATCTGCATCTGAAAATGATTCAGAGGTGCCGGATCAATATCCTATTGTTGAATTCTTCAATAGGAGAAAATTATGGGTCGCGGAAGCCGACCAGTTAAATAGATCAAAGAATCTGGCACTAGGTGATGACTTTATAACTAGTCCTGGAACAATTGGTCAGGTGACCAGCGAATCAAACAAGATTCTTTCTTTTGTAAACCTAGGAAGAACCAATGCGACTGTCTGGGTAAGACGTGCAAATATCACAGGATATGATGTTACTGCAAAGGAGTGGTATTCAACTATCGCAGGAAGCGAAACTGAATTTCCAACATTCGTTCATCCGGATGATTTTATTTCGGACTATTTTGTCGAAGTCATTGTAGTAAAAGGAGATTGGTCTAATTACTTAAAATTATCAAAAGACCCAGTATACAGCCAGTTTTTCGATGCGACTGGATTAAAATCAAGTAGATCAGCTGACTTCTTTGCATTAAGAGAGATTGAAGTAGTTAGTAGAACAATTGGTTGCTTGATCCCTGAATTTAAGGATCAACGCGGTCTAACTGTGGCAATCGATCGTTTGGTAAACAGATTGTTTCCGACTACTGGAATTCTATGTGCACTAGACACAGATAAGCTTGATCTAGTCGATCTAACTGAAGATGCATTTACTGACAATGATATGCTAACGCATAGAGTTGATATTATTGGCCACGGATATGATAACTTGGTTTATTATGCAGACGATGGAGGTTACGATAATACTGATGCTGCAACGGATGCGGTTAAAATGATCGATACTTTGAGCTATAAGAAACCGGCTCTTCCTGAATTGATCTTTCAATTGACTAGCGCAACTCCTGTAAATGAAGCGAATTTCCTTAATGGATACCAAGACAATGGACCAACTACGCCAGTTCAAACTGGAGACGTATATGTAATTAGCCCGGCTTCTGGAGACGATTACTTAGTTGCGACTGCAGGAAGCAAGCTCTATGAAGCTTACAAAGGAGGTTTTGTTCAAAATGGAGACGAAGTAACTGATGATAACCCGAGTACTTATTACTTAAGAATCGACGATTCTCTTTCAGTAACTGCAGCAGGTTCATCAACTGTGATTTCATACATCAAAGTTAGACTGTATGATGACGTTGCTCTATTGAATCAAACGAATGTTGCAGCAAGCAGCGGTTTTTATCAATCTGCAACGGATTCTAACTACTATTTGATGGTAACTTTAGAAAACGGTGATGACTTTAAGCATACTTTTACTTTGGCAACTGATTTTGGAGGATTTACTATAACTCAACCAAACAAATTAGAGCTTGAAATCCTAACTGCGAATAAAGCACTAGTTGACGAGTTTATCAAGGTTAATAGTTATATCTTAGCTAAATCGACAGACGGTCGACCAAGATTATTAAAGATAATTTCGGTACGTTCGTCAACAACGGCTAGCCCAGCATCAACTACATATACGGTTACGACAATGTCATCAAATGAAGATGAAATCGACGGATTAAATGTTGATGGAGGACTTCTTAAAGTATATAAGGGAATTTACAACTTTGTTCCTAGTCTTAAAGGACAGTATATGCCCGGCTTTAAAATTAGAAAGGAGTCGTTACCTAATAAAACTGCGGCTCGTCAAACGACTATCTTACAGTACTTGTTTGATGACACCAATATTCCTGAAACTCTAGCAAATGGAGAATTAGTGGACTATCGATATGTTGTTGATAGCTATGAGGGAGAGATTGGTTCTTCATCTAAATACTATCTTGCGAGACTCGCAGCGGATCACGGACAGGCAATGGCGATCTTAAACACACCATCGGTTCAACAATTTGAAAAATCAGTTGATCCTAGCTTTATAAGTCAGACTAACAAACTGGTTTCAATGGAATTGATTTCACAAGGTGGAGATTTAAGCCTAAATCCTAGCTTTACGTTTGCATTTGCTGAAGAAGATATTAACGGAATTCCTTTGTCTTCGTATGCGACTTATTACTTCCCTAACCTAATTGTTAGAGAAGGAAATAAAAACATATCGGTTCCACCGGCTGCATATATTTCTAACCTATACGTTAGAAAATTCAAGAACGGTACTCCTTTCTTGATCGTAGCTGGAGGAAGACGTGGAGCAATTAATGATCCTGAGGTGGTGGGTCTAGAATATGATCTTACTGATGAGGATAGAGATTTCTTAGAGCCAGTCGGTCATAACTTGATCGTTAAGCGTAGAGGATTTGGAAACATCTTGTTCTCAAACAATACTGGATATCAAAGAATTAATTCTGCTCTAAATAATGCTCACGTTAGAGATAACTTATCAACTATCGAAAGAGATATTGAGCGCATCTTGTTTAACTTCTTATTCGACTTTAACGATGAGATTACGAGACTTCGAGTAAAAACTATTGTTGAAAATTATCTAGACGCAGTTGTTTCAGCTCGAGGATTAAGTTCTTATGAGATCATTTTTGATTCTTCGAATAATACGAATGAAGTAATTAGTGCGAATGCAGCAATTATCGATATTCGAGTAGACTTCCCAAGAGGAATTCAAAAATTCATCAACCGAATCACCATTACAAGAGTCGGTGGAGAACTTAGCTCAGAGTCTACTGGATTTATTCCAAGTTTCTAATGAGAATACGATAAATTTTAAAGATTTGAAAGGGAGCGAGCTCCCTTTCTTTCTATATAAAAAATGAAATGGCATGATTTTAAAATTAGGTAGCACAGGAAAACTAGTAAAGGCTTTACAGAATTTTCTAAAAATAGTTTCGGATGGAGTCTTTGGACCAAAGACCGAGGCCGCTGTTAAAGCATGGCAAGCAAATAATAACTTAAAACCGGATGGAATAGTCGGCCCTAAGACTTGGGATGCGATGGGACTAGCGACGACTGACTCATCTGAATTGATAATTAATTCAGATGATCTTGTGATTATTCCTAATTTTTTACCCAAAGGCGAGTATAAAACCGGTCCAACTGAAAAAGAGTATGTGTTCTTACATCACACAGCTGGGTGGAATAATCCATATAATACTATTAGAAATTGGGGTAATGACACTAGAGGCAGTATTGCTACTGAATTTGTTTTAGGCGGCCCAAAGATAACTAACGGAGAAAACAAGTATGATGGAGTTCTATTACAAGCTTTCCCTGAAGGAGGATACGGTTGGCATTTAGGAAAAAACGGTTCTCAATATATGCATACAAATTCAGTAGGAATTGAAGTATGTAATTTTGGATGGCTTAAGAACGGAAAAACGTATGTTGGTGGAGTAGCCCACCCAGATCAAATCGTTAAATTGGCTAAGCCGTTTAGAGGATTTACTGAATGGCACAGATATTCTGATAAACAGATAGAAGTACTTAAAAAATGGATACTGTTTGTTGCAGAGAGAGATTCAATTGATGTTAGAAACGGTCTTCCTAAATGGATCAAAGAAAAAGGAGCTGCTGCTTTTGAGTTTAATGAAAATGCGTATTATGGAAAAGTAAAAGGTTTATTAACTCATACTAATACTCGAAAGGACAAATTTGATATGTTTCCACAACAAGAGCTAATGGATATGCTAGTTTCGCTATAATAAAAAAAGGGAGAAGCGATTCTCCCTTTTTTTATTTTAACTTACTTTAGATTATTCAAAATTATCTAATTCAATTTCATCTTCTGAATCTAGGATTGCGATCACCTCATTTGAAAGAATGACATAATGCTTTTCGCCTTTGTATTTTAAGTCGGCACCTGCATATCTGTTATGTAGAATAATGTCTCCAGGCTTCACTAACATTGGATTCGCGACAGTTCCATCTCCACACGCAATAACGGTACCAATGTTCGGCTTCTTTACTGCTTTATCCGGAAGCATAATTCCGGTCTGAGTACGCGTTTCCTTATTGATCGGTTTAACTAAAATTCTCTCATATAGTGGCTTCATAATTCTGATAAATTATTTTTAAGTTCATTGAATTTAGTTAAGCTAAAATTGCTAAATTCATAGGCATTAAAGAAGGTGTCTAGGGTTTCCTGGATTTCATCAGGTAGGACTTTAGTCGAAAGACGTATTATCTTAATATTGAATAATAAGTGTTCCCTGATTTCATCCAGTTTTGCTTGATCTTTAACCTTAAGCACTAATTTAATGCTCTCCACAAAATGCTCTAAGAAGGAATCATCTAGCTCATCAAGCTTTTTTAATAATGGAGACTCTATTCTTTCCTGTAGAGAGGTAATAATCTTTTTAGCTTTTGCTGGAGTTATATTGGCAACCCTAGGAATATTATCGGATTTATCACCCAACAATACTTTGTTTAAAACTTCATCGGTCGTATCAACTGTTGAATCAACATATCCTTTACTCTTAAGAGACGATATTATCTTATCAATAGTTGATCCAGTAATGTGTGATTCGTTTAATGAAAAAAATCCGTCTTCCTCAGAAGCAGCCGGTTCTGGGATTATGGACTTTGGTAAAAATAGCTTTTTGTGTTTGCTCATTTGTTTAGGTACAATGAGCATCACATTTTTATTTGGAGACCCAACTAATTGCTTCATGTCTTGATCAACTGAATATATTAAAATATCTGTGTTGAGTTTTTCACATAAGTATGCAATAATATCGTCGCCTTCTGTTCCCTTAAATCTATAGTAATTTAGACCACATTCATCCTTTAATCTTGGAGTGAGTATCTGTTGAAAATAATCAAAAAATAGATACTGGTGATCGTCATATTTACGATTTCCTTTATATTTGAATTGCGCTGGAGCGCTTTCAGTTTTAAAGGTAGATGTCTCAAAGAAATTTGAAATATACTCTTTTCTCCAACTCTTTGAATCAAACACTAAATGCACCTGGCCCAGTGAAGGACCGATTGGTGCAATTAGTGAGTTTAAATAGGTGAAACAGAAATTTCTGAATGCTACTTTTACGTGATCCTTTAGGATAAATCCTCCGTCATTGAATAAATCGTTTACGTAATATGCATCACCAGTTCTTTTATCCTGATTGGACATAGATTTGGCCACACTTATTGCGACATTGATGAATGCATTTCCGTCGATTATTAAATCCATAACGTTTAGGCATTTTCTGAATTAGATTCAGCCCGTTGAGAATTTTTTCGAATCGTTCTAATTGCAGTAGACAGTGTTTCTGATTCAAGGATATTGAAAGATCCTCTGGCTTGTGCAAAATTTGCAGATGCGATCAAGACAAAAACTGCTTGATTCACATCCATGTTATCTAAGAACTTTTCGTATGCCTCATCATTATCATAGCCAATACTTCCAAATAGAGTATTTTTAGGCTTCTTAACTTCTTCTTGAGTGGAAACTGATTCTGTTTCCATTTCAGGCGCTTGTGTTTCTTCTGACATTGTTAATCAATTTTTTTTTAAAGGTCTTTGAATAGATCATCGTAATCATCATCTGCTTCTGCGGATGAGGCGGCCGTCGTACTTGTAGCAGACTCTGGTTGAGATGTTGATGTAAAATCAAGATCATCTGCAGTATCAACCTTAGAAGCAGGAGCAGATTTTGATGCTCCTAATTTTTCACGAATAAGAGCGTTAGTCTTTTCGTCTTTGCTCTTATCCAGTACCATGTTAAGAATGGTTCGCTGTGGAATTAGTGCAATAACTGCTTCTGCGACTTTATTATAGGTCTCCTCAGTCCACTCCTCATGAAGATAATCGTCCATTTTTGGAGTATTTTTGAGCATAAACTCGTTAAGCAGTTTAATGACTTTTTCATTGTTCTCGGCTTGAATCTGTTTGTCGCCAATCTTAAATACGAATGGAGTAACTTCATCCATGAATCGGCACTTTGACCAATCGCGGAACTGTTGAGTCTTTTTGCCAACAACACACAGAAAATCCTTACCTTGAAGCAAGTGGTATGGATTAATTTTTCTAGAATTGTCGAGACCGTCGATTTCTTCAGGGTTGAGTTGCTGTTCAATCAATTGGTCGATTTGGCTCCTAAATCTTAGGAGTTTGATTTGGCCTTCCAATTCAGGTCTTTGTGGATCTTTCTTAATGTATACCGGTGAAGTGTGAGTATACCATCTAGAAAAATTATTGCTGAGCTGCTCATGAAGTTCAGGCTCTTCCTTTTTCAAGGATCTAAGAACTGAATCAATTGTCCAAAGAATTGATGGCTTTTCTGCATTAGACGGACAATCGACATAGAGCGATTCTCGAGTCAAAGGATTCCAAAACTTAGCCGAATACTTTGTGTACTTTGACTTTGTCTTATCAGAAATGTAAGGAATGAAACGGATCACTGATTTATACGAGCCGTTGAAAGCATTTGGATCTGGATCGTAGATGTTAGGATCGGTTTTCTTTTGCTGATTTCCGCTTGGTGCTGAAATCGTTTCTTCAGGTAAATCAAAAAAGTCTGTCATTGTAAAATGATGTTTATTTGCTTTATTATACTCGGCAAGATAGGTTAGTTTTTAATCTAGACAAAAAATGTCCTAAAAAAGGACATTTTTAATTAGAATAGTTAAAGTTGGTTAGTCTTTTTTAGAAGCATCAATGATCGACTGGCGAAGATTTTTCGCTGCGTTTTGAAGCTCGACTAACTTTGATTTAGCGGTTGGGTGATGTATTGTTTTTCTTACATCTTGCATTGTCTTTTTCAAGCGATTACCTGCGCTCTGTACTCCCTTTTCGTAATATTTAGAAGCATCGTCCTCAGCGGACTCTAAGAGCTCAACAATTGGACCAAAAATGTCCTCTTTTACTTGATTGACTTGATTGCGAAGTTCTTCAAATTGATTCATGTTATCTTTTTTTAGACTTTTATACTTGAATTAATTTGTAGGTTTTATAGCGAATTTATTATTTTTTGCGCTTGTTGTGAAAATTTGGCATTTGGATAACGTTCGACCGCATGCTTGATCCATCTTTCTAGAACATCATGATACTCTTCTGAATTGATGAATTTTGAAAGAACAAAGGGTTGCAAATAATCGATGAATATGTAGTCTAATGGAATGTCTTCAATTTCTGCCCTTGCATGGAAACCCTCTATCATCGATTCCATTTCATCACGCAACAAGAAGTATCTATAGCTTTTCTCAGATTTCTTACGATGTGATTGTTCTTCTGGAGCATTATTGAAAGGATTCTGATTAATTCCTGCTTGGTCGATATGATTTATTTCATGGACCAGGATATCAACTAATCTGGCATATAGATCATTATATACTGAAGGTTCTCGATTAGGATCGACTATGACATGAAAAGTAAGTTCAGGCACATATTTGTCAGATTTATTCATTCTAATCGTCGCATCGATCGCAAAACCTTTTTCGTTGAAATTGTATTTTTCCCAATTTAGATCACTGAAATGTGAATCTGTTTTAAAATCAGGATTAGTATTCTTTTTAATGTGCAGTATGACGTCGATCTTATATAAATCAGCTATTTCAATACGAGCTGGCGAGAAATATGTATTTGAATCAGGATCGAGCTTTTGATTTTTTATTTTATTACTTACTTTGTGCGCAAGATCTTTTGCAAAGCGCACAATGTTTTCTTCTGATTCGTTTAGATATTGTGAGAAGGAAAGTATCATGATTTTTTATACTCAATAAAGGTGACATCGATCTTATCGCATAATGGAACTCCTTCTTTAGTAAAAATAACGATCACATTGGGTTCTCTTTTTCCAAAGATATCGGTTGCAACTGCATTTTTTAGCTTTTCAATGAACTCTTCATCTTCCTTTGCAATATTTACCTTTTTACCCTTAACTATGTTAATTAGATTTTCTTTTCGGAGCTTGATTACTGAATCAGTCATTTGATTTTTATCCGTTGCTGAAATATTCTTTTCAGCCCAATTTTCTAGATTAGGCTGAGTGACTGAATATGATGGAAGAGAGTATTCAACACTTCCGTCTGGGTACCGCTTTGAAGAAAAATCATCAAGTGCATCAACAAATAAGAACCTATGTCGTTTTTCTTTTTTTGGAGCAGCATTCTCTCCAGGCTCTCCAGGAAGACCTGGTATTTCTTGTTCAAAAAGAAATTTAGAATATGATTTTATATGCTTTTTCATTGGTTAAATCAAGCAATCAGTATTTAGTTTATTTATCTCGATTAACTAAAAAAGCCCGTATTACCGGGCTTTTGATTATTGTAGTTAACTTTGATTATCCATCACAGGAGAGACAATCGACCATTGCGGCTTGTGCAATATCTCCTCGAAGAACGCTTTCGGTTCTCATATAGTAGAGCGTCTTTATTCCTAATTTCCAGGCTTCCATATGTACTTGATTGATCCATTTTGGAGAAGCCTCTTTAGGAAATGCTAGATTCAATGAAACTGATTGATCTACATATTGCTGGCGTATTCCTCCCTGTTTCACAAGATCTAGCTGATTTATCTCTTTAAAGGTTTTAAATACTTCTTTAAATGGAATAGTATCGCCTTCGTATACGTCCTCTAATTTACTAGAGTGCCTTAATTTTCCATCAACAAAATACCATTCATTTAAAAAATCAAGATCTTGAACAGATCCACCGTCTGCTAATATTTTATCCCATACCTCCTTTGTACTCATCTTCATCTTTTTTAAGTACTTATCGAGAGTTGGATTTTTTCTAATAAACGTACCTTTAGCACTCTGTTCAGTCCATACATTTGCTGGCCATGGTTCAATTCCTGCGGATACATTACCTGATAATTTAGAATTGGACACGGTTGGTGCAATTGCTCGAAGGTGAGTATTTCTAAAACCTGTACCTGCACACCAAAGCGGTTCTCCATATTCTTCAGCAAGATATCTAGACGCTCGATCAGATTCTATTTTTATTTGTGAGAATATTTTTCTGGTCTCAAACTGTGCAAGCAAACCTTCAAATGGGATTCCTCTATCTTGTAAATAAGTATGCCAACCGAGCACTCCAAGACCTAGGGCACGGCCCTTTTCAGCAGATCGAATTGCGTTTTCAAAACCTCGCATGGTCTTGGCTTTTTGGATAAACTCTTCAAGAACGCCGTCTAAGAACATAGTTGACGTATAAATTAGATCAGTATCCTTCCACTCATCGTATTTTGCTAGGTTTAAAGACGATAGACAACACACAAAAGAATGTGATTCATCGGTGTGTAGGGTAATTTCGCTGCAGATATTAGTCATAAAAACCTTGAGCCCATTATGCTTATATGCTTCCGGGTTTTGAGAATTGACATTTCCTTTAAACATGATATAAGGTTCGCCAGTTTCTCTCCTCTTTTTAAGCACTGCTGCCCATCTCTTTCTAGCCTCAGCTTCTCCCTGTTCGACACTACGCATAAATTTGTTTGAGACAACTACACATTGATGCATGTTCATACACTGTCGATTTACATCGCCTTTAGGCTCTCGAATACCCAACCAGTCCCAAAAATCATCGTGTTCGATATTGATATTAACTGAGGCAGCACCACGTCGAACATTTCCTTGATTAGTTGCAAGAATTGTTGAATCGTACATTTTAATAAATGGAACAACGCCATCTGATGTACCGTTTCCAGTAATCGGAGAACCTGCAGGTCTTATCTGGTTTACACCAATTCCGACACCTCCTCCATGCTTGGCAAGAAGCATCATTTCTAGGTTCTTTTGACCAATATCTAAGATAGAATCAGCAACATCGATGCCGAAACATGAGATAGGAAGACCACGTTCAGTTCCAGTGTTTGCTAGAACTGGACTAGCTAAACAAAGCCAACCTTGCCAAATATCATTAAAAAATTTTGAGGCAAGATCCGGTCTGCGTAATCTTCGAGCAACGGTCGTGGCCACTCTCCAATAAGCGTCCTTTGGGGTCTCCCCATGGAGAAGATACCCCTTTGATATAGTTTTTATGTATACTTCAGTTGCTCCCCATTCAGGAAGATCAACTCCTTTTTCCCAACCTAAATCCTCAAGCATCTTGTTTACTTCTCGAATAGATGCTTCTTGGTAATTGGATTTTTCTTGATTTATTTCTTTTTTATATGCGTCGTCTTGTGTTTGCATAGTTCAGTACATGTATTTTTTTAGAATATATTTTCCCAATCGTCATCTTCACCGGCTTTAGCATAGTCGGTTGGGCGAATTGCAAAGAAATCCGTGTGGGTAACTCCTCCAGTAAGATGATAAAACCAATCTAAATTTGAGGCTAGATCTTCACTATAATGGAAGATAGATTCATAACCAAGTTCATTTAATTTTTCGTTAGCTCGCTTCTTGATAAATTCTTTAAGGTGATCGGCTTTTAGATTTTCAAGATCTCCCATTTCAAACATTTTATCGATGAATGCCATTTCCATTTGCACCATCAAAGCGGCCGCCTCCTCAACTTGTGATTGAACGGCGTCTTTAAGTTCAGGATATTCTTGACACATATGGTTGAATAAGTAACACCCCATTTTAGAGTGAAGAGATTCATCTCTAACTGACCATTTCATTTGTTGCCCGATTCCTTTTAAAAGGTTTCGAAGTTGAAAAGAATATAAAACAGCAAATGAACTATACAATGAAACTCCTTCAGCAAATGCACTAAATATGGCAAGAGATCGAGCAACTTCTTTTCTAGCTTCTTGTGATTTTGCTAAAATTTCATGAGTATAATCACCATTGGTTTGCATTAGAAATTCAAATTTATCTGCAATTGATGGCTCATGTAAAAAGGCTTTAAAGTCTTCTAATCCTAGAGTTTCATTTAGATATGAATATGCAGTGGCATGAATTGTTTCTTGGGAACCGAACATCATTGCCATTTGTTTTATTTCATGTTTTGGAAACCATTTGGTGACCATGCCTGTCCAATAATCACTTACTGCACATTCAGTTTGAGCAAAGCCTAGTAAGATATTACCTACTAAATTCTTTTCAGCAGCCGTAAGATTTTCATTCCAGTCCTTAACGTCTCCTCCCATTGGAATTTCTGTGTGTAACCAGAACGCCTGTGCCTGCTTTAGCCAGCCCTCATTGTAATACGTTGGATATTCAAAGGGTTTGTATTCAACCCGATCTTCAAATAAACTTTTAGCCATTTTTACTTATTTTTTTAGACAAGAATAGCTTTCCTAGTCTAAATATTAGTACTTTACGAGGTTTGTAATATAATATTTTTAGACAAAGAAAGCCATCCTGGTTTATTTATCAGAGGTGGCTTTCTTCATGAATATTGATTTTAAAAAATTAATCTTCGACAAATTCAAAGTTTAATCTTTTGTTGATCGGGTCGACCTGGTAAACACGAACCTTAGGATATCTGTTCAAGTTTTTTTCCAAATCTTTTCTCTTTAGAGAAACTTCAAAATTATCTCCGTCAATATCGATAGAAATTGAGTTTTTACGAGCATTAACTTGATATGGAAAGCTCTTGTTTTCAGTTCTATTTCTTAGCTCTTGCCACTGCACCTTTTCATCGTTTATTTGATCTTGTGAAAGTGTAAGAACTATACGATATTGAGATTTTTTAACAGTAACATCCTTAACATATACTGGGATAGTATCGCCGGTTTTCATAGTATTCTGGATAGTCTGGTAATCTTCAAACTCGCTCTTATGAATAAGTCCAGTATAATATCCATCGATTTCAACAAAGACTCCAAAATCGTATGGCTTATTTGTAAGAACTCCCAAATATTCTTTATCAAATTGGATCTCAGTAATCATTTGAGGCATCGAGTGCTGAACATACTTTTTGTATGAAAGTATGAATAGATCGTTTGATTCATCATAATTATCGACCATTACCATTATCTCTTTGCCGAGTAAATCACTAAAGTTATGGACGATGTTTGCAGCAGCATGTGATCCAGGAACAAAGCACTCGACCTGATCTTTATAAAGCGCAACGTATCCTCCCTTAATGAGTTTCAATAATTTTACTTTGAACCAGGTATTATTTTTAGCGTGATCAAATAGATCTTGACGTAAGGTTAGCGCAATTCCTCTTTTTTCTGAACCGTAATATTCACCGTGCGTATTTGATTTATAGATCACCGCAACAAATTCTCTAGATTCTTCATCGTTTACTAAAGACTCTAGAGACCCTGAAAACTCTTTAAAGGGTATGACGACGCTTGTACTCGACAGTGCTTCCTCAGCATAAATCTCCTCGGTTTCATAGCTAATCGTTTTTGCTATGACCCAATATGGATGACCCTTTTGAAGATCCTTTGAATGGCTTATAGCTGATGCTGAGCCCTCAGCTGCCCGGTACATATCATAAAGCTCTTGAGCATACGGTTCATGGCAAAGAATTTTTACACCCGCCTTCTTGTCCTCTGGTGTAAGCTTGACATTCGTATTATATTTACCGACTGTCGCAAATAGATCATTTTCGATTGGTTCGTTTTGCATATACTCTTATTTAATATAAGATTATACACTAAACTTAATCACTAGTTTTAGACATACGCTCTAAAAAATCCTATTCGATCGGCTGCGGATGCAATAAAATCATCTAGGAATAGAAGAAATAGTAGATTCTTGTTTGAAAGTCTTTCCCAGGGAGGAAGATCTTCGTGTACTAAAACTGGATGAATTTCTCGAAGAGCAAGCTTTGATAGTTTAGAATCCTTTAAAGTAAGGACATTATTTGCTATCACCGGAGTCTTAAAACCTGGAATAAATGAATCGACTGCACCTGCGCCTGCAACTATAAATGGAAGAGCCGGATTCTCAGAAATAGGCGAAAGAACTGTTTCTAATGAGGAAGCAGCTGATGAAAGAGCGGAGGTATCTATAATTGGATATAGTGCTGAAGTTGGGACAGCTTTTTTCGCGGCAGCTATCGCATTGAACGCAAGCTCAGCCGGCGGGCCCGTTGGAGGTGCTTTAAATTGAGTAAATTCAACGAAGCTAAGATTTGTTTTAACTAACGGTTTTACACCATTTAAGACTTTATAGAAAGGTGAAATTAACTGTTCAAAATCATCTAATGAAACATCTATGAAATTAGTCAGTATTGCTAATAAATCAGAAGGAGTTATGCTAAGAATATCATCGGCTAGCGTTTGAAAGTTGGGGTGTATATCCTTTGTCGATTTTACAATAACGTTTCCAGCACTAAACGTAGAAGATCGCTCAGAGCTAGATTCATTTGGTGAAAGAATGCTTTCTTGAGATTTATCAGGATCACATGTAACTATTTCAAAAGAGTCGTCGTTATTTGAAGAGTTCGATGAAGATGATCCAGTGATTGCTCCAGTATTAGCACTGCCTCCAAAATCAGGTATAGAATTTTTCAAGTATAATACAAGAGCAGACGCAAGAGGATCCTTTAGAAGATTAAGATCGATTGGAACTCTAGCAGGCAGAGCAGGTTGTGCAGGTATAATAGATGCCTTTTGTTCAAATAAACTAGTAAGGATTCCGCTATGTGATTGTATAAACGATGTAATATTTAGAGGTAGTGCAGGAATAGCTAGATTTCTTGGTATATTTTGATTGATTAGGCCGATCAGTCCTGCCACGATATCATTTGCATTAACTTGAGAGGCTCCACCAAAAATAGTCTTTATCCCATTTATTGAAAGAGAATCGATTGCTGAGGTTAATAATAAGCCGGCTGAATTAAAAACAGGTATGGCTGGTGGTTCTACTAAATTTAACGAAAAGCTTTCACTCTTGCAGCATGGAGAAAATGGGTCAAATGAAATTGAATAACTCTGAAGTTGATTAAAAACTTGTTGAGTAATGGCAAGAGCCCTAGCCGTTTTCTCACGCTCAAAATATTCGAGGCGAGCGGATTCTGCTTTATTGATTTTAAGTTGAATCTTTTTTCTTTTTACAGTATCCTGTTCTTTATTAAGCTGGTCTCGATATTCATTAATTTTTGCTTGAACTTCTTGTGAAGAACCATCACTTATTCCACTGGCTGCTCGAACCAACTCCTTAGTTGAATCCTTTAAAATTGATTTAGCAGTGTCTATATCTTTTTCAAGATCAAGTGATCCGATTGAGTCCAGTTTAGACTGAATATTCGTAAGAATCTTCGATTTATTCTTTGCAAGTTCCTTCAAAAATATCATTCGAACTTTAGAATCATCCTTCGAAAGAAACTGCGTACCGAATAGGTTTGAAATTTCTCGAATATTGTCTAAAAATGCAAGAATAGGATTTTGTTTTGGATCAAGAGAAGCTGTTCTTTTTGGGATATAGATGGTCGGAAGATCGATCTTATTGAAATAAGCAATAAGGTCTTGTTCTAGCGCAGTTATCTTTTCAGATAACTCAATTCCATCTAATTTTGAAGATTGTCTTAGAGCAGCTGCAGCAACGGTATTATTATTTTGTAAAGCGCGCTGAGTATCGCTTAGTATTTTTTCTCTTCGCTTTATTGCACGATCCTTTAATCGATTTATTGAAGAAAGCTGAGGTCTGCCCAGATCGTTTATCCTTTTACGAATAGTATGTCTTAAGTCATCGATAAAATCTTCAACAGAATCACCCTTATTTAATGCTTCGCTCAGTTCTCCTAAAATCCCAATCTTTCGAGTTGCTCGAGATATATTATTTTTTTCTCTTTTTATTTTTTTTAGTCGATTTTCATTATTGTATTCTGTTGCAATCTGTTCAGATCTATTTAGAATCGTTGTCTGTCGATCGAGGGCCTCTTGCTCGATCTGTGAAAGAGAATTAGTCACGACTTCCTGTGCAGCAGCGACAATAAGAGGAACCTGTATAGATCTTTTAATTGAGCTTTGGTCTCCATCTGCTCCAAATTTATCAGACGGTCCTTTCACGGTTAAGATGTGCTGCTTGAATCCACTTGGACTTACAAAAAATACGACCGGTGAAATGAATATTCCATTAACTGTTAAAAAGAACACAAAATTTCCTACTGAGCTTGATATAGTTATCAATGGAATCCAAACAATGGGCAATGGAATCTTGATTAGTTTGACCGGTGTCGGAATGATTAATCCGACCGGCCAATATCTTAATTGTGTGGGTATTCCATTAGGGATCGGGGTTAGTCCTAGGCCATTTGCTATTTTTGAAAACTCTTTCCAATAGCAATGTTGGTTTTGAGTAGGTAACGTAGGATCGCATCCGCTTAATGTTTTAGTAAATAACGGGTCGCTTCCCAACGTTTCATTAACGTCTGGACAGGCATCCGTATTTTTATCGATATCATTAAAACATTCAGGACTAGCTTCCTTAAGAGTCTTTTTTATCTTCTCAGGGTTGGGCTTGAGCTCTGCTAATTTTTCTTCTAAGCGAGTTAGTTCAGAAGATAACGATTTTGCTTTGTTTGCAAAATTTGAAGTAAATTCAGTGATCTGTAAAAAAGTATTATTTAAAGTTTCTGATGTTTTTCTGGTTTTAGTGTCGGTCTGACTTAATAGAAATATCAATTGAGCTTCTTTTCTAGCAATAGATTTAAGCCCTATCGAGACTAATTCTTTTGCTGGATTAATTACTTGCTCTCTTTTTTGTTTTTTTCGTTCTTCGAATTTTATTTCAAAGGTCTCATAAAATGATTGTAATCTCTTAACATCGTTAATAAAATATTCTTTGGTTCCTTCGCGTTTGCGTTCAGAACCGGTGCCAATAAGAACTGGATCGATTAAATTTAGGTCCTCCGTGAGGCCCCTTTCAGAAAGGCTAAAAAAGTTATTTACTGGGTCGTCTAACAGATTATAGAACTGAGAATAAAGTGTTCCAGTCGGTTTTCGATCTCCGATTACAAGATCGCTGAGCGAATAATTTGTGTTGTCAGAATCTATAAAAAATTCTCGATTGGCCAATAACTCACTTGATCGAATTGGGAATTTTTCAGTAATAATTGAACGCTCGCCGGTCTCCTGATTGAATATTTCTTTTTCAAGATCAATACTGGTAAGATTTAAAAATCGTATTCGATAGTTAAGTCTATCTTGATTCACAAAGTAAGATATGTCACCAGAGGATACTTCAGAAAGTGAAATAGATAATCCTTCTGAATAATTACGAAGGGCGTTATTAGTTTCTTGGATAATTCCGCTTGAGTTAGATCCAAAAATTACAGTGATTAACGTATTTAGATATGATCTTCTTGCATTTAAGGAGGTTGAGTCAAGGTTTTCATAACTCTCGGCCGATCCCAAGAGAGAGATTAACGAATTGAATGCTATATCTCCTGAGGATGCATTTGGATATAATGAGGTTTTTAGTTCTCTACGTGAGTTATCAATAAGATTTCTTTGATCTCTTATTTTTCGATCAAGTGAATTTATATCTGAAACGACTTGCGATCTTTGAGAAATAAGAGATTGCACTAAGCTTATATTAAGAGCGTTTTCTGCTATTTCAGAATTTAGTTCGCCTCTTTTCTTAATTAGTCCATCTCTTTCATTTTTTAGCTGGTCCAGTTTTATGACAAGCGGTTCATATGTATTGGTCAACTCAGCATAAATCTTTGCTTTTTCTTCATAATATGCAGCAAGCGGCTCAAAATTATCTTTGAATTCAAGAAGTTTTTCATATAATATCTTGTGTCGATTATATTCAGTTATCTGCTTTTCAATTTGTTGATTTATATCGCGAACGCTTTCCACACATTTTAATGAAGGAAGATCTGGAGCAATAAAATCTAAAGCCGGTTCGATTTCGCTGATTAAATCAGGAATAGCCAGATCATCACAAGGTACGTCATTTATAGAATCAATTGGAATACCGGCTTGATCTACCTGGGAGCATAGAGAGTTATTCAACAGGTCGTTTAGTTCGTCATCAGTAAATTTTGATTTGACTTCATCGACTGTTATATTTAAAACCTTAGCGATCTCAGTTATTATTAGATCAAGCGGGGACTGGGCCATATATTAATTGTTTTGCTTTAATTATTTATTGTACAAAAAAAGAGACAGCAAACGCTGTCTCTTTATAAAGCATGCATAAATGAAATGGCCGAATTTACGCATCCGCTTTAGTAGCTAATGGAACTTCCATTAGAGTACACTCAGTAGTTAAAATCATGCCGGCGATCGATACTGCATTCTCAAGAGCAGTACGAGTAACCTTGGCTGGATCGATGATACCCAATTGAATCATATCTCCAAACATTTCATCTCGAGCATCATATCCATATGTAAAGGATGTTGAAGTTAAGAGTTTTTCTCTAATTACATCAAAGCTTATTCCTGCATTTTCAAGAATGGACCTTAATGGAGCTTGCATTGAATCAATTAGTATTTTTACTCCAATCTCTAATTCAGGAGAATAAGTAAAGTCGGTTTTAACTGCTTCGCTTGCATTAAGTAGAGCAATTCCTCCACCTGGTAAAATACCCTCTTCAATAGCCGCTTTAGTTGCACTAAGTGCATCATCAAGTCGATCTTTCTTTTCCTTTAACTCAACATCGCTGTATGCGCCAATTTTTAGGATAGCAACTCCTCCCTCTAATTTAGCAAGACGTTCTTTTAGAAGCAGTTTAGCGGATTCATCATCTGAAAAATCGATTTGCGATTTTATTTCATTGATGCGATTTGCAATCGCATCTGATCCTCCATGGCCGTTAACGATCGTTGTTTTATCAGAAGTAATTGTTAGTTTATCACAACTTCCCAATATTTCAGGAATTGCTGAAGAGTTAATATTAGCTAAATCATGGCCCTCTTCTTCAGAAAGAAGCTGTGCGCCAAGTACTGTTGCAATATCGCGAAGCTGATCTTTTCTAGATTCACCGTATCCGGGTGAATGGATTGCGGCAACATCTAACACGCCGTTTACTTTGTTCATGATCATTGCTTGTAAAGGATCACCTTCAATATTGTTAGCAATGATCAACAGCGATCTTTTTTGAGTCGAGGTATACTCAAGTATTTTAACAAGTCCCTGTAACTTAGTTATTTTACCATTGTATACAAGGACGAGTGGATTTTGAAAGTTTGTCTCAAACTTTTTCATGTCATTGATGAAATACGGAGACATATACCCGGCCCCAAACTGCATTCCCTCAACAAGATCCATATATGTGTCATGAGTCTTACTGTCTTCGATCGTAATCACACCATCGAAACCGACTGCCTCCATTGCAGATGAGATTATCTCACCGATTGATTCATCGCCATTTGCAGAAATGGTTGCAACGTTTTTCACTTGTTCAGTATCCTTAACCTTTACTGATTTTTCACTAATAAATTCTTTGACAAACACCGAAGCTTTATCGAGCCCTTTTTTAATCAACATTGGGTCGTGGCCGGATTCAATGCTCTTTATTCCATTATTAAGAATGGCTTGGGCCAAAACGGTTGCAGTCGTGGTGCCATCGCCAGCAGCAATCGCAACATTTGAAGCAACTTGCTTTACCATTTGAGCTCCTAAATTTTCAAAAGGATCTTCTAAAAATATTTCTCGAGCAACACTAACCCCGTCCTTTGTGATTGCATATTGATTTTGTCTTCCTAAAATAACGTTGCGGCCCTTTGGTCCAAGAGTGACTTTTACAGAATCGGCTAGTGTATTTACACCGCGTTGGATAGATTTTCTTGAATCTGAACCAAAAATGATTTTTCTAGGATTTGTACTCATAAGCTTGTTTTATTTTTTTCTAAATATTTTCTAAGGGGTTCTCTTAAATCTACTATGTTATACAACATTGGTTTTTCTTTGTTAGGCCCAATCCAACATAAAAATGCGCCAGCCGTTTGGAAACCTACTTCTTCTAGCATGAGTCTATACATGCTAAGCTGAATAGAATAAGAGTTTAAAGAATTTTCCCAAAGATGATCAAACGGATAGAGAAGCTTTTTAAATCGACCTTTAGTATCAAGGTCGGTTGTGAATTTCTTGTTGGTCTTCCAATCACCTACGTAATATTTACCGTTTAATTTAAAAAGAGCATCGGTTGTTCCGGCCAATCCCCATTTTCTGGAAAAAAGCCTGAGCTCTTGTGCAACGGGCTCAAATTTATGAAGCTTACGCTGATGTATGTCAAGAAATTTATCGACTCTAAACTTAACTTCAGGTTCGACTGGTATCTCAGGCTCAAGGCCATTATAGTAATCTTCAATCCACTTATGTACATTGGTACCTAGAGTCAATGCAGTATCGCTAGTCCGCTGCCACTCATTTAGGATTTGTTGCTTGGTGACTCCCCGTTTTTTAGCAACTCGACCTGCCCATAAGTTAGAATCAAATTCCTCTTTAAATTGACTGATAAAGCCGGTTACTGATTCGAAAATCTGCACCGGCTTTTGAGTAAGAGAATCTATATATGTATAGGTGTGAGTCGGTTCATCAAACCTAAAATTAGGATCCTTAAAATGTTCAAGAAGTTTTTCCAATTAACTATCTAGCTTATTGTGCTTGATAGTCTTCTACTACGGTAATGTTCGAAAGTTTCAATATGGCTTGGGCAGTAGCAAAAACGTCCTTTTCACAATATTTTGCAATTCGGTTGATATCGCGTTTCTCCCAAAAAACTTGACCTACTTCTTCGCCTTTAATATCGTCTTTTGGAGTATCTAAACCCAATGAAGTAACAAGAAGCTCCAAAGAAGCAAAACTTTCTTGCCAGGCACCAAATGACCAAAGATCTGAAGTATCGATAAATGGCATTTCCCAAGGTTTTAGATTTTGTATCTGAAGACCCTTAGGTAAAGCCTTTCCATTGATTAGCAAGCGCTTACACATCATCGGCACATCAAAGCGTTTGATATTATGTCCACAGAATTTATAAGCAGCGAACTTTGTAAAGACGACTTCGATTCCGTTTAGAATTTCTAGCTCGTCTTCAGAAGAATAACTTTTGATGACCATCGATGGTTCAAATCCAGTTATTTCATCCCCAGTAAAAGAAAGTCGACCAAACGATGCACAGACGATTCTAGCAAATTCTGGAGTCAATGCGGCCTTTCGTAGATATAGTTCACTATTACTTAGATCAGCATTCTCTTCAAATCTAGTTCTTAAGTAATCGCAGCGCTTTTCCCAAAGCTCGGCCATTTTTGGATTAGCGTCCTTTAGATCATTAAGCGAAGCGAAGGCAGGTGCTGTTTCTAAATCAAAGAAAACAGTTTTTTGTAGTTCTTTTTGTGTATACATATCGTCTTTTACCTTGATTTCACAAAAGGTTTAGTAACCAGTAGCATCGGCATGGATCTTTGTTAAAACTGCGCCCACTGCTGAATTAAGATCACTAAATAAAGGAATGTTAAATCTGGAGCACATTACTTGAATATTGCCCTTTTTCCAAAATCCATCCGGGCAGCACACAATAAGCTTTTTATCCCTAGCAAGAAATCCAAGCTCTAGCATGGAAATCGGTGATTTGGTTTCAGGAGAAAAATACATGAGTACATAATCTGCCTCCAACAATTTACTGATTTCCCAATTGACTTGATAGTTAAATTGTATACTCTTTTCGTCTTGAGACCAATTTGAATCCCATTCTCCTCGCCTAGGATTATAGATGGTGATGTTGTGATTACTTAACGCGTGAATCACTCGGCTTTGCCAATCCTCTGCTATGCCCATTTCTATTGAACCTGCTAGAAAAAGGCTGCATATCGATGAGGATTTTGGTTCCTGTTTTGATGATTCTGGTTTTATTACTCTACACATGTTTCTAAGATTATTGTAAAAACAATGGACTCAGATAGGTCCATTGTTTTTTATATGATTACTAATTAAATGAGTTTTTGAATCCTCTGACGAACCTCAGATAGGCTTGTTTGGTTAAAGAATTGTCCGTCTTCATAGATTTTTTGAAGCTCTCCATCATCCTCTTCTTCATGAGTGCACTGAGTAAGAACTTGATACTCTCCAAAGGAATCGCGCATAACTGCTACCATGCCCTTAAGGGATTTCTTGGTGCCGTCATCTGTGATTGGATCTTTATAGATATCGTAACCCACATCGTCTGCCTCAAACCAAGCGCCCTTTGCAGCAAAGCCTAGCGTATCTCGAGTGTTCATTTGATACGTATACGA
>Ga0099848_1000273_pt1 | contig 23121 bp, 60 predicted proteins | sample CB_VirMetaG_3_FD_78179 | JGI IMG/M metagenome (GOLD analysis project Ga0099848, IMG submission 78179) | Freshwater to marine saline gradient viral communities from Chesapeake Bay - CB_1508_1S Viral MetaG | ecosystem: Environmental > Aquatic > Marine > Coastal | place: USA: Chesapeake Bay...
CTATCAATCCATAGTTGATAATCATACTGCAACTTACCATCCCAAGGAATCTGATCTGGACCACGAAGTACATTTGCACCAAGACACTTGCAACGTGCAAAGTTAACCATTGATGAATAGTCTTGTGATATCTGAATACTCATTCCATTCTGTACTAGATCAAAGCACAGTTGTACAAAGTTCTTCAGAAACACATAGGATACTCCACGACCAGGAAGACAAAATACAATTGCCTTTCCTCGCATTCGCTCCTTAATTGCTTCATAGTCCCACTCGGGACCATTGGAAGCACCTACACTTGGTGCCTTTGCTTTTACTGTAAATCCTTTTGCCATAAGAGAATAAAAACCTCAAATCAATTGTAATACCTTATTTAGTCTATGTCAATGGGAGGACTCAAGAGATACTTGTTTATTATTCACAATTTTCTCAAATGTTAAATCTTCCTTTTGATACTCTGTGAATATTTCTACAAGATTATTCAGAGCTTCCCATGTCTTATTGAACTCATCCTCTCTCAGAGAATGGCAGATACATTTTCCTTTTGCATAAATGTGATACAACCTTTCAGTCATAAAAAATTTCTCCGGATTTTTTTCAGTCCCTCTTATTTACTTCATTGCATTATATACTAATACTATCAGAATTCCTAGAGGCACTCCCAGTAATCTTAGAAAAAATTTCGGATACCTTATCATCCATCCTGCTAAGACTGCTCTATAAAAATTCCAATAGGGGCGCCGTTTTTTCATTATGAACCTTATGGGGAAAAATTTTTTCTGGCGGAATTTTTTATGCGGAAAGCAGACTTTTATAGCTTAGGGTAGTTATGGGTTTTTATATACGGTACGCCCGCTTATTATAATAACCAACAATCGTAAATACCTGCTATAACGAATAACGAATAAGTCCTTTATTCGTGCTAATAAGAATAATGAACAATCATAAGTGTTCCGAATAACGAATAACGAACTGTTTCCCTCATTGTATAAGGAACTGTGCGTCCCCTACGCATAAGGCAGAGGACGCACAGTTCATTATAACATCAGAACTCTACTTCGTCAAGAGTATGCATAGAGATCGCAGCATAATGAGCAGCACATTCTTCAATGTTATCCTGCTCAATACCACTCACGATAGCATCAAGAATCTGGAGGATTTGCTCACCAGTGTTACCCTGGCGCAGCATACCGATAGCAACAGACTGAGACATAATAATCAGAGGAAAGTGTAAAGAACTAGAGAGTGGAGTTAGTTATCAGGACTGAGTGGAACATTCTTGAACCACAGTCACGATCTGATCGTGATCTTGTGCATAATCAACCTGACAAATACCAGGGGAAACTTGCACGAACCCAACGACAGTAGAGGTAACCGTAGCGAGGAGAATGGAGAGCATCAGAATAACGAAGTGTTGAGAGAGTTGAGTATCACGAATGGGGTTGTGAGTTAGGTATCACGAACCCCACGAAAATTACCCTCAGGCAGCGATACGCTGCAGTGCCTCATTCTTGACCGATTGATTCACGAACTGACCGATAGATTTGCCGCTTTCGATCACCTGAGAGAGTGCAGTCACGAAGGCAGTTACATCGTTGACGGTGTAATCGTAGTCACGACCACCAGCAAAAGTGACGGTGGCAGTGTTATCATTCAGAGCGATGTTTTCGATAGCGGTGCTGTTAGAGATGGCGAATTGCATGATGTTTGTGTAAAGAATCAAAGTGTGTTTTGGACCCCACTGAGAGAATCGAACTCTCACACATAAGTGCTCACCAGAGTGGGAATGTGTGGTGAGGTTTTTATAAGGAACCTCACGAAACCTTTATAACTCAGAAGTCGAACACGTCGCTATTGAGTTGGATGACATTTACAGCGGGGTCATCAAACCTTACACCATCAAGAGTTTGAGTCATAAACTCACTGATAGATTCCACGAAATCTTCATAAGAACCTGCCTCGCAAGCAAGGTTATGCAGACCCTCATCATTCTGAATCCAGAGTGCAACGTTCCAGGTCTCATAATTCGCCCAACCGTTATAGGAAGTGTCGAGGGCATTGTGTTGGAAAGTGGTAGTCATTTGGGGAAAAGTTTAGTGGGAAAAGTGTAATTCAGAATCAGAGAATGACTTTGGAAGTATAGCACTCAGGGCGCACTTGCCAACGCTTTGCGGTAGGAAACTGTGCGACGATCTTATCTACAGCATTCTCAACAAACTTGCTGTATTTCTTATAGTTACCGACAGATTCGTTGAGAAGGAGAACCTTACCGTCTTTGTCTTGAATTTGAAGAAACCAGGTCATCTTGTGGTTAGTTTGGGGTGGGGTTGCTTGCCCCTTACACCTTAGGGGCAATCTCAAAGTTAGCTATTTTTAGTTTGATTCATGTATTCGGCGATATAATCAGCGATCATCAGATTGAGGTTGGTTTCGTTATGCTCAGACTCGATAACTTCGATATGCTCAACGTTACCAATCAACTGAACATTGTGCAGACGCTCATACCAAGCATCGAACAGATCCCAACTCGTATCGGCAAGAAGTTGGAGGGCTTTTTCGATAGCAGTGTTCAGTTCGATTTGGGTCATCTTGTGGTTAGTTTGAGTGGGGTTGATTGCCCCTTACACCTTAGGGGCAATCTCAAAGTTAGCTATTTTTGGTGGAAGGTTGAGTTTGTATAAATAAACTCAGTTGTTTGTTCCGCATAGGGTCAATAACTATCAGGTGAGTTTCTTATATTGAACCCTCCTATATGGGTCAAGGGTCAATCACAAACTCCCGTAAAGATAGTTAACTCTCAGGAGAGACAAATAGCAGACAAGAGAAGATTTAAGGGTTGCCAGAGAGGTATAAAAAACCTCACCCGATAACTGGATTTTTTAGTGTCTAAGTGAGGGGAGAGTTTCTTATGCTCTCCCCAGTGAAATCAGGCAGCAGTGAGCAGTTCTGCCCGCAGAGCACGATTCACAAACCGACCGACAGATTCACCCTCAGAGATAACATCGTTCAGGTCATTTTGGAAACCTTCCATATCCTTGCAGGCATACAGATACTGACGCCCACCCTTGAAAGTAACGGTAACTTCCTTATCAGAACCGAAAGCGATGTTTTCGATAGCAGAAGAAGTGATTTGCATGATGTTTGTATAAAGAATCAAGTGTGTAATTTGAGTGTCTTTAGAGCGCATCTCATTCTCTTTTGTATATCAGACCAGGACGATCTTATCGCGTCCTTCTTTTACCTTCACAATCCCATTGTGCTCATAGATCGTATAATCACAACCATAAACACTTTCAGATACAACCTGCCAGGTATCTTTCATCATCTTGACAATCACATACCCATAGACACTTTCGCTCTGGCAGCAATCATTGCCCACACGGTAAGCATACTCAAGGTTAGGGCAAACCAGAGAGTCAGTGCAAAACTCACCATAGGAGTTTGCAGAAAGAACAATCAGGCGGAAGAAATCAGACATTTGGTTAGTCTCAGGCGGAGCATCGTGCCCCCTTACACCTAAGTGGCAATCTCAAAGTTAGCTATTTTAATTCAGGGGTAATTACAGTCCCTATGATACTCTGAGACCTGAGAAGGGTTAGAGGCACGTTCCAGGGGCATTTAGGTGCCTCTGAGAGTATCATAGGGACTGATGGGTTTCTTATACTTACCAGTCGATATCCATGTCTTCGATGTATGCTTCCACCTTCTCAGTTGGTTCGAGATTGAATAGCTTATCGAAGTCAATATCCCTTGGATTGAAGTCACTCAGTACATCGAAATCTAGAGTGATGCGTACCCTACGCTTACGGGCAAGTTGATAAGAAACCATGAGAACCTCTGCGATTGACTGACTTGAATAGTATAGGATTTTATGGGGAGGAAGTCAATAGGCATGAGGTATTTATTTGGAATCCTTATGAGAATTGAGAGAATGTCTGGGAATCCTTATGAGTGAGGTGCCAGAACTTATAGCGTCCTGGGATACTTGACATCAGGGCACTTGTGTGCTTACGGTGTAAGATCACAAGGATCTGAAGGATTTAGATGAGATTTAATAAGGGTATTTAATGAGGTCCAGACACATTTAATAAGGGTATTTAATGAGGATTCTATAGGATCTAATGAGGGTATTTAATGAGGATTCTGATACGAATTCGTATTCTTATCACCATTCGATAACAATAATTATCAGCGAATTAACACACTCAAATACATTTTTTAATACATTTTTAATCGTTTTTATTATACTTTTTACCTTATTTTACCATAAAACAATAAAAAACCCCACCGAAGTGAGGTTCTTATGTCTATCTTTTAGTTCGGTTCAGGATCTAACCCAAGACGGTATCTTGCTGCATCTTCTGCATCCTTTCTTGACCTAAATCGTGCATATTGTCCTTCATAGCGAAGTGGAAGGAATCTGAACTTCTTTACATAAGTTCCAGACTTTTCATCCTTATCTAACACCACCTTGGAAAAGAAGTGAAGAATAAAATTACCTTCTGGGTTCTTTTTATCTTCCTTTTGAATAATGAATGGAGGAAGAATAGAGTCTTGGAAAGCAGTCTTAGAAAGTAGCATCATCAGGAGAAAGTGTAACCGTTAGTGAAAGGAATGACGTTTTGATTATCAGAAATGAACCATTGATGATTCTTTTGGAATACAGAATCAAAGTCGCATCCGTTTGCTTTTAGAATAGCATTAAGACGCGATTTGGTGGTATTGGATTGATAACCACCATCAAAGATGCGAACAAAGAAATCACCAAGTTCAGCAATCAGATTACCATGAAGATACACTTTAGTGATGTCATCTTCATGAACTACAGAAGTGTTTTGTTGATGAAAGTCTTTGCCATTAACAATAGCAGTGTTCATCAGGGATTCGATCTTTCTCATGATTTGTGGTTGTGCTTACACCTAAGTGGCAATGTCAAAGTTAGCTATTTTTATTCGACTTTCAGTTAGACATCATAACAGAGATAGAATCGCTTCTGCTGATAATTCCATTCTCTGTCACTTTCGTTTCCAAACCTTTCGGCAACGTAGATGCAAAAATCATAAGTTTCTGCCATCATATTGTTCAGAAACATTATATCATCATGCTTGCCGATGATGTTGTTGTTGAAGTAGTTTTCTTTCATCATTTTACCAATTCACATCACATAGATACCGTGTTTTTGATACTGCTCAGGATAATTGATTCTCCAATTATTCATCATCTGAATCAGATGATTGTCGTTGGATTGATGATACATTTTCATCAACCAATTCGGCGTTTCTTTGTTACCATGAAACTCATTGAACATTTGAGTCAGAGAGTGAATCAGTTTCTGTCGCATTTGTTATACTTTGATAAAAAGTGGTTTTTTGATGCTTCAGGGGTGAAAGTTCGTTTGCTGCAATGAAATCGCAGGAAAATGAGAAAATGTAAAAGAAGCAGGGAATTGAGTGACTACAATTATACCAATCACCAGAAACTCAAGTGCAAAACCAAGATGATAATACTTTGCAGTTTTCTTGGTCAATTTCATTGGTTTTGAATAGCAATTGTTTGAATGGTCGAAATACCTTTGTTCCCTAGATTTGCGATTCCGTTGAATCCAACCGTAGAGAGAATGATTCCAGTTATGATGCCGATGATAAACTTGGTCATTTGCAGAAACTCACGTCGATTTTGCAGAATTGATCTACCTTTTGCTTTTGAATCACATTTGCGGTTGCATAAGCAGTTGGAACAAACTTAAGAGTCAGAGCAAGAAGAATCAGAGAAATCGTGATTCGCATGGTATCAATCAGAGATAGAATAGTTTGCAACCCAGGAAGGAATCCCTGCTAGAGAGAGGCGATAATTCTGCTCATCAGCATAGTCATCTGCATCAGATTGAGTAGTAAATGGTCCGATGTATTCGGGAGAATCTATCTTTTCAGACCAAAACTTGACGTAGATTTGATTCATTTGGTTTCAGTGGTTGAACCCTTACACCTTAGTGGCAATCTCAAAGTTAGCTATTTTAATTGCCACTCTTTTGGATTCAGCAACCCTCATCAATTCGCAGGTTGTTATTCACTTGAATCGCACAATAGTATGCGTCCAACCAGTTATCAAAGGTATCAACAGTTTCAGTCACCGAAGAGAGAACATTTCCACTCTGATGATAAGCAGTTACCTGGCGGAGTGCTACAACAAACTGATCGACAGATACGCCATTCACATAAGGTGCAGAGTGAGTGATAGAAATGTCGGAATCTTCCTTGAGACGATACACCGAACGGGTGTTCATATGATGAGCAGTGATCTCATCGCCCCAATACACTTCTGCCTTGAATCCAGCGCGGAAGAGAGAGTTAGAGATGGTTTTCGTCATTTTAGTTTCACCGTCTCACGCAGAAAGTTGATTTGATCTTCAGTCAGTGTATCATCAGCAACATTAAGGTCATAATCAGCAGGATTTGCACCTACACTTTCAAGAAGAGTTTCAACTTCCTCTTGTTCATAGAACCTACACATTTCATCAATCAGGGTATTATCATCGACAACATCAAAGTTGGCGACAATAGTATCATAAGCAAACTGTTCCAGGGATTTTAGATCCATTCCCTCAACGATTTGCTCAGCATAAGCAGCAACCAGTTTGTCGAATTGTTCTTGAGAAAGAGTCATTTGATTTTAGTAATTGAAAAGAGGATAATTGTATCAGAACTCAAAACAATCGTTGAAGATCACTTCTGCCTGTTGCCATTCTGCATCAGTCAAGTCAGAAACCTGAGAGAGAAGAAAATCAACAACCATCTCCCAATCCGCATCCATTTCGTACACAAACTGGGGAATGTCACCGAGGATTCCATTCATATTGTCGATCTCGGTTTGAGTAAAGTTGGTCATCGTGGTTGAACCCTTACACCTTAGTGGCAATCTCAAAGTTAGCTATTTTTGGTCGTAGGTGCCTCCAGCATAAACAACATCAGCAAATCCTGCACCAAGATAATCTTTGCGGTAAATCTCAGGATGAAGTTGATACCAACCACAATTCAATTCAATCCAGAACGCTGCATAAGTGCTAGGATCTCCTTGATAGTTCCACCAGTAAATGCAGTCCTTGAAGCTATCAATACCAATCGAAAAAAGAGTGAAAAATCTCATCATCAAACCAGAGTAAGATCAGAAAAAGGTGCTACCTTGAAAGTTCCAAGTCTGTCGCAGGTGATGCTCACAGCATCAGAAGGTGCTCCGAGTTCATCAACAACGTCCCACCAATCTTCACCTTCTTCAATTACAACGTAACCGAAAGTTCCAGGTTGTGCAAGTTGCTGACGACCGCACTGTTTGGCATCATTTACATCATCAAATCGCTCTTTACGATTAAACCAACCGTTGCGGAAAACATCATCAGAAGGACCGAATGTAATGCAAAGAAAGTTAGACATTGTTTCAGTTTGCGTAGAGGGGAAGTTTTTTGCGGAGACGAATTGAGTCTTCTAATACATCACCAATCTGTTCGTAGATGTAATCACAACCACCTACATCAGCGAGCACATCTTGAGTGAAAACTTCAGGAAAATGCCTTACTTCTTCTAGTGAATCACCAATCTCTTCATTATACTCAAACACATCGTTTTTGGTGAATACAAATGCAGCACAAACTGCGTCCTCACCTTGACTCTCAATCATACGATTGATAGAGTCACGAAGTTCAGAAAGAGTGCGGTACATAATCAGTAGGTTTCTTTGAGGTTTTGTTGACGTTGAGAATCAGAATCTTCCTTGAAGGGTTTATACTCTGGATGAGCATTTTCCCATCGAATCAGTTCATCAATCCAAGAAGATTGAGATGGTTTTTGTTGTTTCATCAAACAGAAGGGGTAACAGAGATTTCTTTGATGTTGAGTCCGCAGAGTTGATTGTAGACGCGGTTGAGAATCAATTTATCGGCAGTCTTTGCCTTTGATTTCTCATACCAGATGGTCACACATCCGTCGTAGGTTTCGACTCGAACTCGGTAGTTTTTCATCAGTGGTTGATCCTTACACCTTAGTGGCAATCTCAAAGTTAGCTATTTTTGCTCAGACACTTTGAGCGAGTTTCATTACATTGTAGTAGGAACGAATCTCATTTACAGTATCCTTTACAAAGGGAATTGCAGTGTTCTTTACATAAGGAATGGAGACATCTTTGTTCCAGTTGTAGAATCGAACCGACTGAACCTTTACAGTTTCAGCAGCAAGTTGAACTCGCTCGGTGCAATCATACTCAACCCACTTATCGCGGAGAACAGTGAACACAGCAGCGATTGCAGCACAGAAAACAACTACAAAGTCCATAAAAGTGTTGTAGTGTTTCTTATAGTCAACCTCCATCAGAGTTTCAGTCAGTTTCTGTGCAGGAGGGAAAGCAGAAGTGAAGTCCAGGATTTGTTGCTTGTTCATAATAAAGAATTGTGGTTTGGTTTGAGTGTGGGAGGCGTCCGTTGCTGCCTCCTCACACCTTAGTGGCAATCTCAAAGTTAGCTATTTTAATTGTCGCTGAATTGAGAAGTTGCATAATCATGTTTTCAGCAAACTCATCAGGGCAAAGAGTGTCTAACTCTTCATTAGAAAGATGATTTAAGTGCTGAAAAATGTCTTTGATAGTCATTGACTTTCAGGAAATGAGAACATCAACATAACCATTCGGATAAAGTTCCGAAAACTCATCTACAGCATTATCTGCGGTGTCATAATTATCATAAACTCCCAAAACTTTATGCGATCCATCATCAAGAAACAGGACCACGGGATAGGTCTTAACTTTTGTTTCAGTCATCATTTTTGGGATGCAATTTGAGGTGAGCATAAACAAATGCAGCAAAGAAAGCAGAGAAACTAATAACCATCACCACTTACCATCCCAAGAAGAAGTTTCCCATTCATCACGTTCTGCACGACGACGATCATAGTCTTCATCAGTGAAGAAATCATCATAATCGTGAGAATCACGATCGTAAATGTAGTTTGTGTTGTTAGTGGTTTCCATAGTTGCGACCCTTACACCCTAGTGGCAATCTCAAAGTTAGCTATTTTTGCTCAGAGGTAATTGCGAAAACTGATAATTCCAGCAAGATTGCGAAAACTGATTATACAAAACCATCTCTAATTCATGTGCTTCACGTTCCCTTTCATCATCATCAAATAGACCACGGAGAGTTTGCGTTACATGCACCAACTCATGAAGAAGAGTGGTAACATAGTAGTCAAGATTGAGTTCATTATGAATAGAAATCATAAACTCATTCTCATCACTTTGCTCACACCATCCGAAGACATTATCATCAGTCAGATCGGTGTGATACACTTCCACGCCAACACCTTGGAGATCGTATTGCGTAGCAAACCAGTCATAAACTGCATTTGCTATTTGATACCTTTGTTTTTCGCCAGAAGTGAATAACATAATCAGTCCAGTTCCTGTTGTTGAAGATTCAGATGATCGCAGCAAGAATCATCATCTTGCAAATCAATCATTTCAGTATCAACGTGCTTGATGAGTTTGCCGAAGAGAAAATCAACAAACTCTCGGTTTTCTTTGGAAATCATTGTGTCGTGGTTGTGTCCTTACACCATAGTGGCAATCTCAAAGTTAGCTATTTTAATCGTCCTCAAGATTGTCGAGATGGTTGAACCAAGGAGAGAAAAGTGCAAGCATCGCCCAGGCAATGCAAGCACTTGTGAGAAGAAAAATAATCATCGTTTGTAAAGATAAGATCCGCTCCAGTCTGCATTTTTCATCATCCATTCACGATCTTTGATAAGGCAGAGATTGAATCTCTCGCCTTTCGCTGGTGCTTTCCACGATGCAGATTTCAGAACTGAACCAGTCTTCTTATCTACGAAACAATGGACCGATCTACTACCAGAAGAATCTTTCATAATAATCTTGTGGTATTTACGACCAGATTCGATAGTAAAATCTACACCACACTTTCCTGATTTGATGTCATCAATACATGCCTGATGATACTCTACTCTATCACCCTTTTTAATGAAACTCTTATGAACAGGGATTACTACATCAATGTAATTCTGACGTAGAGCATCGCAGAGCATCCAAGACCATTTGATTATATTGAGTTGGATGGTATTTTGTGCATCACGTTGAGCACAAAAATCAGAAAAATCTTTGTTGAGAGTAACAGTCATTTGGTTGTGTCCTTACATCTAAGTGGCAATCTCAAAGTTAGCTATTTTTATTCACCGATCATAGTCTGTCTGATAGTATGCGGAGACTACAATGTCCTCCCAATGAGTAGGAAGAACCGACAGGCGATGGTGAAGGTGATTTACACCAGAAACCTCATAATCACCAGACTTTACATCATCCAAAACGTTGTGGATTTGCTTGATTTCCTGTTGCGTTTTTGGTTTGCGAAGTGCTGCTTTATTGTAATGGGGTTTGCGATAAGTGCGAGACATAATTACAACGATGCAAAAGTGATTGTTTGAGTGTCTTTAAGGCGCACTCATTCCTTTCTTATTTAATCAGTGGGAACGGAAGTATTGACCTTCATGCTCATCATAATCAAAACGCAGAGCAGATTCCCAGGTTGCTTCATAATCAATCGCAATCCACGAAGGGATTTCAGTATCACTGTTTTCCATAAAGTTCTCTACGAACTCAGAAACTGTGCTGAAATAACCTTCATAACGATCTGCAAATTGACTCAATTCGGAAATATCATACAGATAGATGAAGGCATCAAGTGCATCACCATCATAATAATCATTCAGCAGAAGATCAAGATACTCTTCCAGATATTCCAGATTCTCTACACCATAGGACTCAATAAAGTCCATCAGATCACCTTTATTACAACCAACATTCTCCAGAGTTTCTACAATGTTCGCAAGTTCATCAGCATACTCAATGCCGAAGTAATCATAACACTCCAGCACATACTCCAGAGGCAGTTCTTGTTCCTCAACGATGCTATTGACGATCAGAAGATCAACGTCAGAAAGCATTTCTTGATAGTTGGAAGTCAGAGTAACAGACATTTGCGCAATTAGTTGATTGTTTGTGAGTTGATTGTGCCTCACACCCTAGAGGCAATCTCAAAGTTAGCTATTTTTGGATTGGATTTGTGCGGGGGGATTTGGTGCATCCCACTGCTTTTTAAGTTCAGTTCCCTGATAGAATCCAAATCCACCACAAAGCAGAGCCAATACAAGAACGATTGCTGCCTTACCGTGACCCAAATCGTCGTCACGTTCAGTATATTCTTCGATTGATTGTCCCGTCATTTTTTCACCAATCCAGGTCGCAACTGCACCTCCAAGTGCCATCAGAATCCAGGGAGTAAATTGAATCAAAATCCAAATGCCTGCGATAAGACCAACGGCAGCGATTGATCCACCTACATCACCACCAGAACCTAAAGATGAAGAGTTACTTACTTGTCGGAGATTTGAAATAGATTGAACATTGCCATGTTTGGCATAGATTTGTTGTTGTGCTCCAGAAAAAGTTGCTGCCTCAACTTCAGTCGAAATCCTGCCAACTTGTGAGTTGACGAATACATCTGCTTTCCAGGTTGCCATAATAAAAGTTCCAAATAGTTTTGTTAGTTGTCCAGATCACTTTTCAGGAAGAGATGCTCAAAAATAAGAGAAGAAATCTCTGCTACCAGTTCATAATCTTCTGTTTTGAGTTTTGTAGCAACTGCCTCAGGGACAACTTCCATCATATAATCAATCCAACCCTCATCTGCATAGATGTAGTTGATGACCTCAGGAGTGAGAGCAATAGCAAGATTTTGAATGGTTTTCTCAGAAAGCATCAGATAGACTCCAAAATAAGGTAATCAATAAAGTTCGTAAGGTTCGCAGTTATACTCAATCACATCCATAAACTCAGAGAAGCGATTGAGTGCTTTACCATTCATCTTTGGATCCATAAAATTATAGTAGAACTGAAGAGAATAGCGAGCACGATCTTCAGGACGATTCAAGATTTGCTGAAGTCTATCGTTCATTTGAGTGTGGTTGTGTCCTTACACCATAGCGGCAATCTCAAAGTTAGCTATTTTATTGTCCCATAAGTTCCTCTTGGTCAGAGAAGTCAAGAAACGTAATCGTTTCCTCATCTTCTACAACAAAAAGCGTAGGATAATGGATTTCATCGTCAAGAATAAACTCTTCGATAATGTAGTCGCAAGTGACTTCAAATTCTTCTGCAAGATCACTAATTCGATTCATCTTTGTCTCCAAATAAGAAAATAAGTAACCAGATTTCAAGTGCTGCTAGAACTATCAGTTCCACTATCACTGGTGGGAGTTGCATCATTTTGAGGTTTTACCACGCGAATGTTTGAGATGTATTCTTACACCATAGAGGCAATCTCAAAGTTAGCTATTTTAATTCACTAGATACTTTTTCAACAGATTTAATATCTTTGTATTTGTTTCTTTTTCCTGAAAGGAACCGATACAATCCCCTATCACTGTATCCATTCTTCTTACACCATTCAACAATTCCAAATACATACTCAATTCTTCCATCAATAAAAGTGACTACATAATATCTTTTCCTTGAATTTATTACATTAGGATTTCCTTTCATTCCTTTTGATACATTTTCTCCATGATGTTTTGGTTTTGGTATTCTTGCAATCTTTTTCATATGCTCTAGCATTTTACCATCATATTTTAATCCCCTATTCCAAGCAATATGTCCTTTTTGGGATTCACTCATTTTTTTCTTTGTTTCTTCACTAAAGGTGATACCTCTCATACCTTTATTCCAAGGAGAAATATTTGGTTTGTGAAAAACTTCAATATCAGTTGAATCTACAGTAATATATGTTGGACCATCTATGTTGAAAAACTTATTCAACGACTGAACGTTAATTTCTTGCATTACTGCTCTTAAATTGACTCGCATTATTATTTATAATAAAAGGGAGGAGATTTCTCTCCTCCAACCTTAAATGGTGCGAGTCAGTTAAGGCACTATTATTTATTTGCGATAAACATTGCTGTAAGAACGCCAAAAACGACGGAAAGCAACCACAGTAATGAGTAGCGCCGAACTAATGCCAACAAGACCAAGGAAGGTGGTAGCATCGCCAGTAAAATTGTAAGTTTCAATCATTTTTCGTAAATACAGTTGGGGTGAGGTTGAGGTAGAGTAGCACACGCTCTATCGTATGCTTTGAATAGTTGATCGTCTCTTTGTGCTAGGAATACATTATACCCCACAATCAAAGAGATTGAAGATAGAATTGCTAAGACTTTCATTCAAGTTCCTGCATAATAGTTTCAAGAGACTTTACAGTAGATTCTACTGTAGAACGAAAATACCCTGTTGCAAATGGATAACCTCTTTCTTTATCTTGAACAGCATCAGAACAAACTTTTAGTGTATTATTGAGTCCTTCAATTACAGTCAGGATTTGATCTTTAGTGTTCATTTCAGTTGCCTTCAGCAATTTGATTGAGGACGTTGCGAGCAAAAGTCATAAACTTATAGGGAGTAACGCCCCTGTGCTCATAGAAATCAAGCATATCAGATTGATTGTAGGTGTTCACAATCAGAGCACAAGCATCATAAAGTGCTGCTTTATGTTCTTCCTTAGAGTGAAAAGAAATTGCGCTGTAGGATGGGAGAGTCATTTGGTTGTGTCCTTACACCCTAGCGGCAATCTCAAAGTTAGCTATTTTTGAAAGGAGGTAATCTCAAAGAATACCTTCAAGACCTTCCAGGATTTCAGCAGAAGTGATACTTTTACTGGATGGTTTCACATCCTTAGCAAGAATAGTATAATCACCAGGAAGAAACTTTACTTTAGCACATGGAGACTTAGGAGTGTAGTAGATACGCTTCTCCACAGTTTCCCAGTCAGTTACACCAATCGACATAAATTCAGTATCCACCAACAGCATGTAATCAAATGTTTTCTCGATTATTTTATTGTCCGATTGGAAGTTCTTGAGAATGATAGATGAAGTTGACCCATTCTTGTTGAACATCTTGAGTTTACCCTTCATCTCATAAAGCAAATTATCTACTGACGACATAAAATCTACACCATCTTTGTAATCTCCAACGTATTGGAGTTGACCATCGCTCCATTTTGCAAAAGATTTCTCTTGCAACCATGTGCGAATTGTTTTGAAGGCATTAGACTTCATCTGCGTTGTGTTAGTTGCATTTACACAACCGAAGAACTCTTCAAGATTAAAACGTGAAATGTCGATCATAATGTGGGTTCTTACACTCTAGTGGCAATCTCAAAGTTAGCTATTTTTGCTCACAGACGATTGGATGCAACTTGCCACTGAATGTCTTGCGGTTGGATCACCTGCTCCATACCATTAGTGGACATAATGATGTATTTGGAGACAACATCTGCCAATTCAAGAGATGACTTTGGACCATTTGCAAAGTATCCAAGTTCAGACACAACTTTTACAAGAATCTCATCGTGCCGAGGACAATCCCAATCGAAAATATATTTTGCCTCCCACCACTTTTTGGGACTGATCTCATCAGGTTCTCCATAAGAAGTTCCATAGTTTGGATTTTCTTTCACATATTTGGATCCAAGTTCTACCATCTTCTCAAGTGCTTGCTGAGAAAGACCGAACTGCCCAACGCAATTATTGTAGACGACTTTTGCCATTTTGAGTTTTATAGAGGTTTGGAGTATTTTAGTGGTTTTGAAACCTGTAGTCAAGTCTTGTATTCATACAAAAATCCATCATCAGTTGTATAATGAATGTTTGCAATTTCTGCTTCTTTGATTGCTAGTTGACAAATTGGGCAGGGACGACTTGAGCGTAACTTACCTTGATTATTGACTCTTGCAACAACAATCGTATCACACTCTTCTTTACATCTTACCAGTGCAGAAATCTCTGCATGAAGATAAATCTTCTCTGGAAGTCCTGCACGATTTGCAAAAAATGCTTGAAGTGGATGTGATTTTGTTTCAAGATTTGTTGCTGTCGTAACTACCTTGTTTTTGTTGAGTAGTAGAGCACCAACTTTCTTTTTAGATGGCGAAGACCTTGCAGTTTCAACCGCAAGATCATAAATTGACGAAGAAAGCATCAGGTAATCTAAAGAATAATCGAAAGAAAATCCCAGCGGGAAATGTTGGAGTTGTAATACTTATTGATTATATCCGTTGCTGCCTGATTACACTCAGAATCAAGGAATCCATACTGATTATATCCATTGAGATCGACAAACTCATAAAACCTTTTCTGTGCCCATACAGGACTATGAGTAGTGCTTAGAATCTCAAGAAACTCTTTATTCAGTTGTTCAATCACAACATCAGGAGTATCAGTATAGCAATCCCATTCGCTACGTTTGATTTCAAGTTTTTCGCGTGTGACGATCATAATTTGATTTCTTTCACCATAGGGACAATCTCAAAGTTAGATATTTTTAACGAGGTGGATGTGCTTTCTGAACTACAGCAAGAAGTTTGGTTCTTTCTACACCTTTTGGTGGGCGCCCGTGAGTTTCAGTAAATCCAGCAATCGCTTCCTCTTTTGCTTTATTGTATGCTGCTCTCTTATCAGCATTTTGTTTCGCACTGCGGATTTTAGTCTTCTCTTTAGAAGTCAATGGTCCACCTGCCTTTTTCTCTGCTTCAGTATAATCGTGCTTGGTATAAGAACGCTTAGGTGCTGATGATGTTTCAGGTTTTTTAGAAGCAGCATCCTTTCTTAGAAGTTCAGTTGCTTTCTTTTCAGTTTCTCTCGATGATGCTGGTTTTGCATCAGGTTTTGATTCACTACTACCAGATGCTGCTGCTCTTCTTGCTAATGCTGCTTTTCTTCTTTCTTCTTTTGCTGCCGCTGCTGCTTTTGCTGCTCTTTCTTTGGGATCAACACTACGATCTACGGCACCAATCTGTGCAGTTGCTTTACCTGCTTCTCTACTCTTACCAATGTCACTTCTTGGTTTCTGAACAACAGCAACTGTCTTTCTTTCGCCAGTTTTGGGATCAATTTCTGTTTTAGTTCTTTTGATCTTAGCAGGACTTTTACGCCGTGACTGAGGATCTCTTTCCTTTCTTACAGTCATTGACCCTAGATCAGTACGATCTAATGCCTCAAGGCAGAGAATCTTAAAATCAGAAAAAGAAATGGACATTGGTATAACTAAACCCTTATGGTTTATTTATTCATAATAAAACCTCTTGACTCAAAAGTCAAGAGGCAATGGACAGTTCTCAAACTGGTTCGCTACAAAACTTGTAAGAATAACCTGGATAAAACTTTTTTACAATGTGAGGAACTCCATACCTTCCAAGTTGCCCATTATAATTCCAGTAAATGTTGATGATTTTATTTTGTTCATCAACAGTATGCTGAAAAGGAAACTCAGTTTTCATCTTCTGTTACAGAAACACTGCGAGATTTTGTCTTTGATATAGCAACCTTACCTTCTTCGTAGAATTGTACTACACGGGCACGACGAAGTTGAAGTAGCATTTCATACTGCTCTTTTTGCTCCCGAGTGTATCGAAAATCTTGTGCCTTCCATGCCTTGCGAAGGTCTTGCATTTGACGGAGAATGTCGTGAAAATACATAGGAATCAATAGTCGTACTGTGAGTTTAGGTAATCGGTGAAGTAATCACCCTCTTCATCTTCCTTGAGTTCAGGAATGTCATAGATTTCTCCAGGCATATCTTGGATTTCTTGCCAGAGTTCGTCAAACATTTTTTGTGAGTAATCCTTACACCTAAGAAGCAATCTCAAAGTTAGCTATTTTTATTCAGGCATATTTAAGGCAATTTCTAATGGATTTTGTTTTGATTCTAAAACTACTGTATCCTCAATACGTTTTTTTGCAAGTAAAAAGTATTTTTCATCATTTTCAATTCCAATAAATTTGCGATTGGTGTTTTTACATGCAACACCTGTTGTTCCAGATCCCATACAATTATCCAATACAACTTCACCCTCATTACTATATGTTTTAATGAGATATTCCATCAAAGCAACAGGTTTTTGTGTTGGGTGAATTATATTACGATCTAATCCAAATTCAATAATTTCAGATGGATAATTTGTCCACTTCTGCTCATACTCCGTCTCATGCAGAAGTTTGTTACCAGCACCCATGTGCTCTGGTTGATACAAAAACTTACCCAGTCTCTTTGCATTATTTTTTTTCTTTACATTTTTCTCAATCAAACCCTGAGGATTGTATGTCATATTTTTATTTACTTTGACAGAACCACCACTAGCACCCATAGGAGAAAAAACCAAAATGTCTTCAGTTTCTTTCATGGGTCTAGCATTAGCATGTAGAAATCCCGTAACTTTTCTCTTTTTCCAAATCCACTCATATTTGAACCATTCCAAGTTACTAAGAACTAATTGACTGGTAAATGGTTGATCTGATGTTAGAACTACAGCACCTGATGGTTTCAACACTCTCTTATATTGTTCCCACAATTTATCAAGTGGAATAATAGTATCCCAAGATAAAACTCTATTATCACCTTTACTTTCCACACCTTTTCTATCAGTTGTTCCATAAGGGAGGTCTGCACAAATCAAGTCTATAGATCTATCCTCAATCTTGTCCATTTCAACTAGACAATCACCTTGATACAACTCAAACATGTAAGTTTCCCCTCTTTAAATATTTAATAGCACGCTCAAGAGATTCGATTGTATCCCCCAACATACCAATACTACGATTACAATTATCACATAACCACCCACGATGTTCTAAAGTTTCATGGTCATGGTCAAATACTAATTTTTTATCAGTTCTACCACAATTATAGCACGGAGTTCCCAATTTTGGATATACTGGTTTACCTGCAAGTTTATATGCTCGACTCTTGCCTTGACTTGCTTTTTTTGTGCATTTCTTACATTCAGGGCGAAAATACTTATCACCACCAGTATTGGTAGACTGATTGCGACCAAAATACTCTTCAGTCAAAGGGTGAATAGTACCACACTTAGAGCATTTGCGTGTTTTCATTATTTGAACCATTGTATCTAAGGAACAATCTCAAAGTTAGCTATTTTTATTCAGGCATCATAGTAACGCAAAATATACCTCTCCATAGCATCAATATACTTTTCAGTAAATATGCAAGTGAAGTTACTTTGTATCATCTTCATCGCATTTTTCATTGTGAAGTATGGGATAGTAGAAAATTGAGCGGCAGAGTGCGCATAAAAGTGCATCATGGCACCATCATCACCATTCTTAAATCCTTTATTGTAAAGATCTCTAAATTCATCCATTACCTGATGTAGAGACTTATCAATCTCCACACCATTGATATTCTTGGTGTAAATACATCCCAATGAGGTTTGCATACACTCCCGTGTCTGCTCTACAGTAAGTGCCTGAGATTTCTTCAGTCGATAAGACCACTGAACAATACCATTTGCTACTTCCATAGCTCTGATTGCAGCAAGATGATGTAGTGCTCTATTGGATAGTTTGTTGTATCGTTCCTGATATTGAACTACAAAACTAGAGAATAACTCTGCATCCTTCTCATAATACTCTTCAAGTTCTGAAATGTTTCTAAGATGATTCATAAGGGCAACTCTCCTACAGATTTTCCTTTTTTATCTTTTGCAATAAAATTTCGGGCAGATTGCTCTGTCCGACATAGTTTTATCTGCTGACCCTTATGCAAGATAATATACTGCTGCCCGTAAGGAACAGCAGCATAAACATTAGGATCGTTCCATTTTCCGACTAGAAATCCTTCACTCATTTGTTTTTCTTTCTCAAGTAGTTTCTCCTTCTTTTTTCTCTATACTTTTCAGGGTTTTTTGCGTATCTCGTTCTCTCCGCCAATCTACGAGACTCCCTATTTTCATCTAACCACTTTTTGGAGGCGGCATTACACTTTTCTTTATTATTCTCATAATACTTTTTTACTGCTATTTTTCGTCTTTCTTTTCGTTCTTCTTCAGTGTAAATTGCTCTGGTTCTTCCACCTTCACATAGGTTAATGAGAATACCTCCATCCTTTTCCTTTCCATAGTGAAAAATCAAATACTCTTCGTGCCTGTATGCTAAATCCTCATCATAAAATCTTTTTAGTATAAGTATTCTATTATTATCTGTTGGAACAGGAACTGCATTATTTCCTCTTCTCTTATGTTTAGTGTATGCTCGGTTTCCTGTTCCTTTACCGACATAGTAGGGTGTTCCATCTTCACGCAAGTATGCGTAAGTGTAGTATTCTTTCATCGTAGGTCTTGGCGAGACTATTATTATTTATACCATAAAAGTGGGACTTACGCAACTACATTCCGCCAAGACCTACAGTTGCTGCCCACATTTATCTATCGCTTTACAACAGAAATAGCAGGTTCACCTTTGTGGAAGATAGTATCAACAACTGCCTGAACCTTCTTAGACGTGGAAATACCTACGCGGTCATAGACAGGCACACAAACAAGTCCAAACGTCTTCTGAGAGTCTCCTAGGCGGATTACACGCCCAATACTTTGGGAGATTCCAATGTAATCCATAGAGCGCATAAACAATACTGCCTCAAGTCCACTCACATTGATACCCTCAGATAGAATAGAGTGGTGAAGAACCACAAACTTCTTGGAAGAATCCTTGCCCCAAGCGTTGAGAGTATCAAAGAATTGCTCTCGATTGACCTTCTGACCATCAATGATTGCACCAGTCTTAGATGTAATCGTCATCCAAGAATAACCACGCTTCTTGAGTTCTTTGCAGAAATCGGACTGAGAAATAAGACCGATAATCTGCTTTGTGTTGCGAGCACAAATCAGAACCTTATCGACTTTGTTGTCTTCAATCGTTTCCAGAAGATTTGCAGAGTCACGATCAGCAATCATCTGCTTATCTTGTACCATCTCCAGTTGCTTCACAACAACTTTAGGGGGCAGGATGTAACCTTGCTCCACAAGAAGAGGAGCAGGAACATTACAAATCACCTGACCATAAACCTCAGGAAGATTCATCCCAGGTTTGGAAATAGTAGCAGAGTGCTTAGGAGTAGCAGTGAAGAAATAGCAGCGGTCAGCATCAGCAGAGAAATGCTCTGTGGGACCAAAAAAGTTCTTTTGGACTGAATTGTGCGCCTCATCGAAGTAAATGGTATGAACGTCAATTTGTGCCTGTTCCAGGCGCTTCAGGGAGTGATATGTGGTGAAAATGAGTTGCTTTCGGTATGCTTGTGCAGACCAGTTATGAAGCACAGAAGCATTAGTGGTGCTGAAATGATGAGTTTCACCGCTGTGGCAGTGGGCAACAGCAACATCATCAATATGCTCAAGAAACTCAGAGCAAAGTTGCTCAGCAAGCAGAATACGAGGAGCAACAACTACGATGATAGTTTTGTAACCATCAAGGGTCTCAAAAGTATTGATGGCATCTTTAATCATACACATAGTTTTGCCGCCGCCAGTTGGTACAATTACTTGCCCTTTGGAATGAACAAGCATTGCATCAGTAGCAGTCTGTTGATGGGGACGAAGAGTAATAGTCAAGTCGGTTTCGCTTCAGTACAAAGACAATAATACCCCATGACCATAGAAGTCAAGGGTAGGATAAACACTCTAACACCTTAGAGTCAATCTCAAAGTTAGCTATTTTTATTAGGGTCAAGCAGTTCTTACAATCTTTAACCTATTTGGATTATATCCTTCAGAAATCAAAGATTTCCAAACTTCAGAACATTTTTCTTTTGTAAGATTCTCATAATTTTCAAGAAGAAACCAACCATCAGTTCCTTCTTCTTGAATTTGGTATAAAGGTTCGTTCATTTTCTAAGTGACTCCACTACTTTTTCAATATGCATATCACCTTTTATGTATCCACCAAGAATTATGGCAAAGACAAAAAAAAGCAAAATCCCTAAAGAGATCATAATCATAGTCTTATCGTTGTTCACAATTTACCACCAACGATTCCAGAATAAGAACTATCATTTTCCGAAAAACCCTCTTGCTTCCCTTTCAAATAAAATCTAGTCGCAGAAATACATTGCTCTTTAGTGAGAGACGTGACCAATCCTTTTCCATCAAGATCTGTTGAGTCCCAAAGTCCATATTTTTTTTCATTTACATAAAAAGCATCATCAATTAGATTCTCTTGGTTTGGTTTTGAATCTTTTGAAGTTTGTTCCACCTTCTTGTTTGAAGCGTTTGATGTATCTTGATCTGTATTCATCATAAGGAAAATAAGCAAAGTGTTCAATTTTTTTCTTTCCTTCTGTCGTTGTCCAACTTAGGGCATAAGGACAGAGTTCATGAAAAGGTTTGGGTTCAATTTCAATTTTTTTAGAGATCATTTTTCAGTCTTTTCTGATCTTTTACTTCTCTTTAATCTACCAGAAAAAAATCCAGACAGTTTTGAAGATTGTTCTTCTACAACTGGTTCTGGTGCAGTTTCTACAACTGGTTCTGGTGTAGGTGTAGGTGTAGGAGAAGGTGCAGGTGCTGATTTTCCTCTAATGAGATCCCCGAATCTAGACATGAATTTTACTTAATAATGTTTTACTATTTATTTTTCCAATCTTCTATGCTTTATAAATTTCAATTCACTCCATTGAGAATGGTAGCACAGCAAAAGACATCTGGTGTTTTTGTGAATAGGGCAGTGCTTAATGTTTTCATGATCTTTCTCAGTTACACCAATCTCAATCGTAATATATTCGGGACTTACAAAATAAATCCATCCCTCATGATCTTTCCAATTGACATAATCATCAACTTGAGGTTTGTAAATCATCAGGTGGTAAAAGATTCAACTACGATTGATACTTTTTCTTCCGCAAGAGCAAACTTGCGAGCATTTTGAATGTTTTTTCTGAGATTACTATAATATTCTACACTATCCTCATCGTCATATTCAGTAATTAGATCATAACACTCCTCGTCATTCTCGGCAATTACATTCCAAATTCCACCATATTCTGATAGAGGGAATGGACAAAAATGTTCAACGATGTAAAGAAATTTCATTTTCTCCTTTAATTACTCTCCAAGTTTACTATGAGATTTATTGGGAGTCAAGCATGTAAGTTGCCTTTCCAATTCATATTTAACAGGTAAAAGATGCGAGGAGAAAAATCCTTCCCATTGATTACCTTCAATGAGTTTTGATATATTATGAACTTGTGAAAGTGCAAGGACGATTTTAGTCTGGGGATCCATTGATGATTTCATAATCCTGTAAAATACCATATTTAAAATGTAATTGTAAGGTGGGCCAATCTTTCCATTCACCTTCCCATCGTTCTGGATAGACCTCAATATACTTAGTGATTGGATGGACCTTATACTTGCCCCGTTGACCTGTAGGTATCCATTCAAAGTTGAGAAACAAATGCTTCTCATCATACCTTGGGTCATCTTCAGGGATAGACTCAAAGGTATTCGTGCCAACATAATCAGGATACCACAAAACACCATTGGGGTCTAACCAATAGTGAGTCATTGTGCCACCATAACCTTCTTCTATGTCTTTTGTTTGGCAAGTAGTATTCGTAAATTGTTCTCCCAAATCATAAGAAGAACGAAACCAATCAAACATTCCTATGGGTCATTCCTCCTCAGTCACAACACGACTCCAGTTTCTTCCACATAAATCAAAAGACCAAGAGAACTTCCATAATACAATTAGAATACTCAATAACCTACCATAACCCATACTCAACTGAAAGTATGGAGAACTTGGGTCATTATCAGTATAATCTACCCATACTTGAAGAAAGGAATACTTCTTAAACTTCAGCACACTTGCTGATAGTTCATAGTATCCCTCTTTTTCATCATCTTTGATTTCTAGTAATTTCATTTGATAATCTGCTTCCAAGCAACTTTGAACTTATCATCCCAGTTTTTGGTATAAACTGGATAAAACGCATTCAGTGCAGCAGTAACATCAACAATACTTTGTGTATCATTAGCATCTACTGCTTCCTGTAGTTTATCTAGCATAAAACTGAATGCAGTAATTTCATTAAATGATTCTTGAAGTGAATTCATCACTTCCCAGTTCTTGTCAGTCATATCAATAGTTTCCTCTTCCTTTTTAGGTTCTTCTTTCTTCTCAAGAATGGTTCCAGTCACATCAGCACCCTCAAGTTTAGCATACC
>Ga0099848_1000274_pt1 | contig 23098 bp, 41 predicted proteins | sample CB_VirMetaG_3_FD_78179 | JGI IMG/M metagenome (GOLD analysis project Ga0099848, IMG submission 78179) | Freshwater to marine saline gradient viral communities from Chesapeake Bay - CB_1508_1S Viral MetaG | ecosystem: Environmental > Aquatic > Marine > Coastal | place: USA: Chesapeake Bay...
TTTCAATTTCCTTTTCTAATGCTTTGATTTCTTTTTTATGGTATCCAGTATTAATACTATTAAAAATAAAGAATCCTAGCAATAGCAACAATACTAATAATAATAATTTTTTGTTGCGCTTAATAAAATCTTTTGTAAGAGCGGTAGTGTGTTTAACTTTGTTTAGCATATTTTAAACTTTAAAATAATTTCCTAACAGGAGCCTCCTTTCTAACCCCCTCTCTTGTTTCTTCTTTTTTATTAGTAGGAGGTGGTGGAGGTTGATGCTCGGATCTATAAGTTTCTAGATTATATACACGAGGTCCTGTTCCTTGTTGTTGAGGTCTACTACGGCGGTACTGCCAATACATTCCGTGAAGGGGAAGTGGAGACATCAAAGGAGGTCTACCGTAGTAAGGCTTTCTAACTATTGGCTGCCGTTCTAAAGGACGGCTATAGTATAGATCATCTACAACGTAGATATACCGGGTTGTTGTACAGCTAGAAAGTAAAACTGTTAGGATTATAAAGAGTTTTTTCATAACTATTATTTTATCGGAGTAATTTGATCTATAGCATGCATCTGATACCCTATTCCATTATCTCTCTTATCATCCTCTTCTTCAACATAGCCTACATTGTCGGCATCCCATTGCTGTAAAAAAGTAGTGTAATCACCTATCATGTTGTTTTTCACTACTTTACCTGTTCTAGGATCTTTCTCAACAGCTGCTTCATTAGCAGTATTTACATCATCGCCAAAGCCAATATACCAATCGGCATCTGAAGGATGCATATTAGAACTCTTTAATTCTTTTGCTAGTCTCTCTATTACCTTACGTACTATCAGAGCATTGTTCATACTCTTATAAATAGTTGCTTTTAATCTATCAAAGATCCTTCCTTAGGTGTAGCCGGGTTTACAGCATATTTCACTTCACCGTTAACTATTTTGCGGATATATCCTCTAGATATAGTCTTCTCGTTTATGTAAGGATGAATCTCTTCTTTTGATTCCGGATATGTTTTCGTGTAGGTTTCGTAGTCGAGAATCTCTTCGATGAATCCGGTTAAGAATCTTTGACCAACTTTTGGTGAAAGTTCTACATGAGTATCGTACCAAGTTTCACCTACTCGTACATACGTTCTGCGTGGATTGAGATGCAATACTTCGTGCTTCATATTTGTTTTTTATTATTTAAAATGTATTTTACTCCGTCTCTGAATCCGCTTACCCAAATATCTCTATCGGTATGGTTTGGAAATAAACCTTCGTCGCCTACATTCTCAAATTCTTTTAGAGCTAGTTCTTCGATTGCTTTGTCTATTTCTTCTTCTGAAAAAGAAGATTTAAATACGTTTACCTTCTCGAAGAACCTTCTTTGCATTTCAGCATACTCTCTATAAGCCTTATCGTAATCGTCTATGCGATCTTTATTCTTCTCGTAAAACTCGTGCCAGGATTTAAATTGCATAACTTATTTTCCATATGTTTCATCGTAATAGGTTCTAACATCACAAGGCTCTTCTTGGTAATAACCATCGTAGCAAGCTCTATTTATTTGCTCTTTCTCTATTACTTTAGCCTGTTCAAAAGTATCTTTGAACCCTTCTACTAGACCACGTGGCAGTTGAGTCATAAGCCATTCTATTGCTGTTTGCTCTTTCATAACATTTATTTACACTAAAGGTAAGAGACTATTCTCAAACTATACACCCTGTTCTTCAAATATTTTATAATATTTTTCCGGCATGTTCTTATAGTCCATCCTGAAGATGGATGGCATTTGTTTATAAATCTTTGGATTCTTGTACGGAGAGTTTTTGGTAGAACACCAACGGCGAGTAAAATACATCCAGTTGTAGAACTGTACGTAAGCATTAGCCTTCTGTGTGTATTCCTTTATATCAATAGAGAGATCCCATTCTTTTATTATCTTAGTAGATCTCTTTTCGTTATCTAATTCAAGGTCTCTTACACGGGCTAATGCTTTCTTAACATGTTTAACTCTTTTGCCCTCCAACCAATCGTCTACCTTCTGGAGACTATCTCCTAGATTTTTCCATTCTTTGCAGTTATCTACCCACTGGGTAAGATGAGCAAACTCGTGGACTAATATTTCCAGCCATCTTGGATTCTTTTTTGCTACTACTAGTTCTTTTGAAAACTCGTCAAAATAGCCACTACATCTAATACTTTTGGAAGCAAGAATGTAATTGGTACGTTTTAGTATTACCTTAACACCATGCTTTTGGCATTCGGCCTTTACATACTTGATAAACTGCTGCGTATTTCCCATAGTAGTAAATATAATAAAAAGTTATCAATTAACGAAACAAAAAAAGCCGCCCGAAGGCGGCTCTATATTTTTATTCTGCTTTTGGCTTTTTGCCGATCATCGTATGCTTGCCCCAAACAGCACCTCTTGTCTTTCCTGTTACTGGGTTCTTTAAAGTTACTTCTACCTTTCCGCCTGGAGTCATAGCACCTGCTGAAACGCTTACTATTTCTTCCCCGCTTGTGATAATATCGCCTGCTTTTAGGGTATAGGCAGGGACAGCATTTTTACTTACTGCGTAAGATCTTTCTCCGATATCGTATTGACCTTTTACAGCCTCTTCTCCTTTCTTCTCAAAATCAGTTTTAAACTGATCATCTGCTTCAGCATTAAGTAAGGCTTTTACTTCTTCGGCATTTAAGCCTGTTTTATATAGAAGGTAAACTACTCTTTCAAGAGCATCTAATACTGTAGGATGAATTCTACTCTCAAGTTCTTCACGAGAAGCTCCTTCAGAAGTTACAGACGGTGTCATCATCCGTCCAGTCATATCACCTCCCTCTACTTTAACTTTCTTTCCAGCCTTAGCTGCAAGCCTAGCAATCTCTTTCTGAATAGTCTTAATAGAATCGATATACTCTTTCAACTGCTTTCTCTCATCTGGAGATAAAACATCGAATCCGTAAGGAGGATTAGCAACTGTATTCTCTTTTAAAGATTGTCCTGTAGCTTGAAGCGGGGGCATGTGAAGTCCTTCTTTTGCTAGAAGGGTGATTGTTAAATCTCCATCAGGAGATACTTCTTTAACCTTTCCTTCTATCTTGTCTCCATCATCGCTAACTAGATCAATTGATTCTCCTTCTTCGTGATTATGGTACTGAGCTGTATAGATCTTATCTTCTATTTTTACTTTGAAGTTATCTTCGTTTGGAATATAAACTTCACTATCTTCTTCCTCATTAACATCTACAGTCGGCTCAGTAGCCTGAAGCGGAGGTGTATGAAGACCTTCTTCTACATCATCTTCTTTTTCTTCTCCTTCTTTATATCCCCAAGATCCTGGATAGTTATCTGTATAGGAGTATTCTTTAACTGATGGATCATCGTAATTAGACGTATCCGTAATTTCTTCTCCGTCTACTTTAACTTTCTCTCCTTTCTTAGCTTTAGCTAGAGCAGCAGTGAAAGCATTACCTTCTTCCATACTTTCTTTTAACATACCTTTAGAAGTTTCTTCTTGAAACTTCGACATAAGGTTCTTATAATCTTCGTGAGATATATAGCTCATCGTAAAAGTGTTTGTTATAAATAGTTAAAATCTTACCATAATTCTTCAGGTCCTTGTCCTACCACGTTCTTTCTCCACCATTTCCGGAATTTATTATCTTCCGGAAGATCTTCAACTATTTTACAATCGATGAACATTACAGCCCCTATAAAAAGAACAGAGGCGAGAGCCATAATTGAAAGTATTAGCATAACTTAAGTTTTAAAATATCTTTTTCCACCACGGTTTTGATTTCGAAACAGCTACCGGGGTATCTTTAAGCGTAATTATGCGATTGAATAACCCGTTAACTTTTTTGTGAATTAGTTCACGATCTTCTTCTGAGAATTTATTAATATCAACACGAATGTGTATAGGGCTTGCTACAAAGTCTCCACCTCTTCCTACTCGTAAAATGGTATCTACTACTATATAGTCTTTGCCGTTATGTTTCACGTTGCGGATCATTCATATATAAATAGCCTAACTAGTCTTCTCCTTCCAAATGTTTTTTACCTTTTTCTGTTAAGCTATAGACTAGCTCTCCATCATTCCTGACTCCTACTCCTATCATCTCCTTATCTACTAAACTATTCAAAATATCGCTAGCAAATCTTAATCCGGCTTTCTCGTATAGTCCTCTAATTTCATCTTCGTCGAAAAGATAGCTTTCGCGCTTTCCGGTAAGATAATCAGTCCAAGTTACTTCGGCAAAGTCTTGAATTTCTTCACACCAGTACTGTAGTAATTTAGAATCAATTCTTTCATTAGCTGGTACATCTAGTTCACCTACTACGATTTGATCGATAAGAGCTCGAGCATAATCTTGGCCGCTTTGTATATTATCTTTATCCATTTAGTTTTAATTTATTTCCAAAAGACCTGAATACCTATTATACATAGTCCTAGGAATAGACACAAAAGAGTTTTAGTAGTTAGAGGTTCTTTAAATAGGTAATAAGACATCAGAGTAAAAACAATTACTCCTATCCCGAATCCTATTAATCTTGAAGGCCAAATCTCTCCGTCATATGCAAGAATAAAATTCTTTACTGATTGCATGAACATAAGCGAGATTGGAACTCCCATTAGAGCTCCAAACCAGATATTATTCTTCATAAAAGAATACTTTATCTGGCCTTGTAATTGAAAGAAGGTTAGGATTTGAGCTAGCAAGCCCCACACTACTCCTTTTAAGATTAATCCCACCATCTTTCAATATAATTTTCAAGTAGTTTAAATAAGATACGTTTTGCTTTAAAGTGTTTTCTTTCTGCAGCTATCATCATCTCTCTAGTTAGATTATCTTCATTAATTATTTCAACTAAATAATCTTCATTCTGTATTTTCTCAATTAACTTAACTGCTAACATCATTCTATCTGCATCATACTTAGCCGTAGTGTGATTACCATGTTTGCGGATAGTAGTAGACATAATAATCAACTTATGTTTCAATACTTCGTAGATATAATAATGATCCCACTGCTCATCCTTCCAGATAATAGGTAACCATCGAAGCAAGTTTACAAATCTTCTTTTAAACCGTCTTATACGCCACACTAGGTATTCTGAATTACAAATGAGATAATTTCTTCTTTCAAACTTTCGTCTAGTTCGGCTAGGTCATTACCGAATGAGTCAAATACGCTCCAATCAATGAAACCGTCCTGCAGACTTTCAATCTGAATAACAGTATACTTATTCCCGGCATAAATAATCTCGTAAGTATACTCTGTCTGCTTATGTGCAATTTTATTCTTCATCAGAACGCTCCTCTTGTTTCAAGTAGCCGTTGCATATGCTTGGCCGTTTCTTCGTTACGTACTACGTTAACCTCGTAGTCTACCTTCCCGGTACCTGCTACAAAACCTACATACTTAAAAGCATTAGAATGCTTTACGCATGTATCGTTGTAGCCTAACTTAACTCGTCCTTCAGGGATTGGATTGTTGCAAACTTTACAGTACTTCATAACATTTATTTTGATTAAAGATAAGAGAATTATTTCTGATTATCAACTTTTTTCTTCCGTGCTTTCTTTTCTTTTGGCGGAAGATCAAACTCTTCTACAAGGATAGGTCCGTAAGGGAATTTTTTAAGATCGTAATGCCAGCGAGAATCTAACTTTTTAGTTTTAGTATCGTAATCGTAGCTGTGATATTCCCGAATAAACTTAGTTGCATCCATACTTAGACATTAATAGATCAATTCTTTCTTTATTAAATTCAGATACATTTATCTGAGATTCGATAAAGGTAAGATCTCTATCAATATCTACCAACTTTTGTTCGGAAGGATTCTCTTTTTGATTCCAGAAATCGTACTCGCTGGAAATCTTTTCGCAAAGGAGTTTTACTTTGTACGGATAGTTTTTACGATTAGCTATCTCTTTTAACTTCTGGGACTGTTCTAGACGGTTTACGTAACTGTTAGCTGTTCGGTTCAAACCTAGTTGCTTTAAAAGGTTTGTCACTTCTTTTTCTTTTCGTTTGATTCTCTTATTAACTTACGGATAGTAAGTAAAGATACTAATATAGCTAAGATAAGAGAGGCGGCTTGTAAGTAAGGCATGCTTTGCATAATAAAACTGCTCAAATGTAATCCCCATGCCCCGACTGTAAGATTTTCTGCTGTCGCGTTTTTCATTGTTAATTTTGAATACTAATTTTCTGTATTAATAACAGCTCCCAATTGATAGCACATTTAGCTAACAACGGTAATTTTTTAGCAACAGCACCTGATTCTATAAGATTTTCCATAAGATTCATCCAAGTCTCTCGGTTATTAACATGTAAGAGCTTATGAGTTCCTTCAGGAATATATTTTTCTGCAAGATTCTCTAAAGTATCATGTAAAATTTGCTCTACCATAGTGGTTATAAATATAATATATACTTACTTAACCCATTCTGTTACACCTAAAGCAAATGCTTCTGCCGGAGAAGCACTTGGGTTTTCTTTTATATACTTTAATGCTGAATAAATAACCTCTATTTCCATCCCAAATTCTAAAGCGGTATCTAAAAGATCACCGATAACTTGCATTTCAGCAGCAGCTTCTTGTGTTTGTATATCCATAAAGTAAAGATAAGACTAGTATGTTAAGTAACCAACTAAATTCTAGAGATGAATTCATCTCCCTCTTCATAGTTCTCATCAGGCTCTAGACCAAGCTCTTTGAAGTGCTGCAAGAAACTATCGTCTACCTGCCAATCAATCTCTCCCTTCTTAAGGACAGTTGCATTAGCATCTTCAAGCCTCATAATTTGTTTCTCTGGAAAGAGATTACCTATGTAAAGAAAATAGCAATTATAGCAAAGCATTTGTAAATTAGCTAACTTCCAGTTATGCTTATTTCCATCTTTAAAGCTGAGAATAAGAGGCTGTTTGTAGTCGACAACTCTCTTCTCGTGATGTCCGCATTTATAGCATTCCATTCTAAGAATGCCTTCGTAAATTAGTCTATTTTTAAGCTTTTGTTGATTGATTGCTCTATAACTTTCGCTAGACATTATCTCATTGATTTTTTCAATAGAGATTTCATGCCTCCACCTTACTCTTTTAATTCCCTTTCCGGAGTTATTTTTATGAAGTTCATAGAGAGTTTTACCGCTCTCTTGATCAATATAGAGCCGGGCATATTTTCTATAAGTCTCGATAGTAACGTTGAGATATCTAGCAGCCTGAAAATTAGACTGCGTATGTTTCATTGCATTTCTAATTACAGCTTCGCTTAAATCTCTTCTAGGTCTTCCTGCTTTTTTATTGCTGCTCATTATTAGAATTAACGATGTTTAATAAATTCCAAAGCTCTTCAGCATTCTGTAAGTAAATTTCTTTTCCTTCCGTATCGAGAAGTGGATTAATGTCTCCGTCTGGAGCTAATCTTTCCCAGAGGTAATACCCGACAAGATCGGCACCGTCTTTACCGAAATGTAAAACAAGTAGAGCATCTATAACATCGAGAAAAGACTCATCGTACTTTGTAAGATCTAAATTTAACTCGGCATACATTAAATTCTGCCTGTTAATTATTTGCTCAATAGAATTAATAATTGAGATAAAAAGCTCTTTCTTTTTCTCAACTCGAGTCTTTTTCTTTTTACGAATAAGACTTTTTACATTAAGAATCTCATTAATTGCTAACTGTATTTCACTTAGACTATTCTCCATTTTCTTTCTTTCTAGTTTTTTTAGGAAGAGTCTTAGTAGGTTTTCTTATTTGCTCAATAAGCTCCTTAATAGGGATACATTCTTCAAACCTTTCATCCTCTAATTTAAAATTAATACATTGCTCTAGAGCTGGGATCCAGTACTGTTTAGGAATGTCAATATACATTCCGGTACTGTTAATTTCAAATAAAGTTGCGAAAGTTTTCTTATTCTTAAAAGCTTCCTCTATAGCTAAAAATGTTTCTTTTTTAACTAAGTTAATTAAAGCTTCGTTAGATATTAGTTCAGAGGCGCTAATATCCTCGAGGGGTTCAAATAATGCTCTTGGAATTCTTCTCACAACCGTTTTAATTTATTCTATTTCTTTAAACCTGCCATTTTTTTAATCCATTCTGCTATCGGCTCCTCCTCTCCTTTTAAAGGCGGTAGCTCTTTTCCAGTCGGCGGTATTTCTTGAGTTGCCGGTTCCTCAGCTGGCGTTTCTTCTGTATCTATTTCTCCCTGAAAAACATTCTTTATAATACTGTTTGCAAGAGATGGTAATGGCAGTAAAAAGCCTATAACGTTCTTGTATGGATTCTCGACATCATATACAATTTGCATATTGGCAGCTCCAAACTTTTCTTGAAGCTCGGTACCAATTTCGTTAGCCATTTGCTGAAGCTGACGAGGATCTTGAGGCACATCTTTCAATACAAACTGTAATTTAACCCCTTTCTTAGTTTTATTGATATTAACATCAAATCGAAGAGTTAAATGATGTCCTGCAATTTCTACAGGATATTCTGGAATCATCGCCGGAAGGGCTTCTTTTAGTGTTGCTTTCATAGTAATAAATAGTCGTTAAGTACTTCACACAATTCGTTCCATTTTGAGCTCTTATCTTTTTGATTATCAGATCTTTCAAATACTAAAGTAATTCCTTTTTCATGCTGAGTTTCAAATCTTGGGTCTAACGGACTTATTAATTTTTTATCGAAATCCAAGAAACCTAAAACACCGATTATTTGATATTCTAAGCTCTTACTTACAAAAAACTCAACATCCCACGGAAGCCTATATCTATTATTCCTATAGAAGTACTTTGTTCCTGTTTCTGAATTTTGTAAAATGATTCCTTCTGATACTATCTTTTTAGCATTTGATTCAAGCTTTTTGTAGATCTTTGCATAATGATCTGAGTCATAAAAGTGACCAGTGCAAGACGGTGTTGTCGGTATGCCTCTGTTATGCAGGAGCTTTACTGTTTCTACTAGATCCTTGTCTACTGTTTCGTAAAATTTAGGATTAGAAGGTAATTTAAAAGAGCGATCAGCAGGGAAAAAATAATACCATGGATTAGGTTCATTCACACTTAACCAGTATCCTTTATGAAAATCCTGCTGTGGTATAAAATCTGGGTTTACTTTCCACGGTTTCAAATTCATAGTAACGTTCTTATATCAATGATATTATCAAGAGCGTGAGCAGCTTCTTTATAGCTTTCTTTTGATTCATCGTTAACGTCCTGAGTGAATTGCCAATTAAAGTATAACTTGTCTACTGGTTTAAATCCATAAAAAGTATGTACTTGTTTTTGAAGCTTTACAACATCGGCACCATTCCAGTTTTGACCTATAAAAATAAAGCCAGACTCAATCTCCTTAATGATATTTGATTCTCCTAAAGTAGTCCATCTATTCTCTAGCCAATCTAAGCGTTCAATTAAACGTTGGTAAATAGCGTTAGCTTGACCCCATCTGATAGATCCGAGAAAGATTACTGTATCGGATTCGAGAAGAGGTGTAACTATTTTCCAGAGTTCATCATCTTCATTGTTGAAAGATGCCCAACATCTTAAATGCCCTGAAGGGTTCTTTTCTTTATCTTGAAGCTTAGATGCTCTAACACCACAACTGTTTCCGTCTTTACTAGATACGTTTCCTTCGCATTCATATATCTTAAGCTTAGAAGCATCTACAAGAGTGCAACGATGTGCACCGAGTGATCTCTGAATTACTTGAGCAATACGAGTCGATTTAGGAATATCCCCTTGCTGAATCTCATGCTTAATCCATCTGTTTGAAGTAGTTATAAGTAATACTTTTTTCTTTGTATCTAAATATCTTACAGCTCTTTCAAGCTGTTTTTTAAACTTAGTATCTACAACAAGTTCTTCTTCTTCTAGTAATAATGATATACTGCGCATGTAAATAAATAGTTAGAGAAGCTGATTGGTATAGTAAGTATCACTATTACTAATTAGATTCTGCTCGTAGGTATTAAGAGCTTTAATTTTAATTTTAAAAATGTCTAGCTCAAATTCTCCCACCTCACCTGATTCTTCTATAATCTCAGGTAGTTGCTGTATTAATCCAAACGATTGTTGAGTTAATTTGCTTGCATCAAACTCAACCACTATTTCATTTTCTAGTGCGGCATTCCAAGGCTTCACTCTTTTAAACATATTGAACTTGGTATTCTTCTGCTCTACTTCTACCCAATCGGCATAACTAGCATCTGAAGAGATAGTTGAGCACCAAGGTTCTAAAGCTTGTAGTGCTTGAAGGTCGCAGTTAGTAACTCTGAAAGCAATATCATACTTCGGAGGTACGATAGGTTTCATCAGAGCGTCATGTTTAACAAAATGTCCCCATTTACGTATAAAGTTTCTAGTGCTACGTATATTTTGTGCTTCCCATTCAGAACTATTTTTACCTACTTCTGTTAAAGTTGGATTAAACCTACTACCGCGACATGTCATATGGTATATAGCAGCGTCCCAAAGCTGAATAAAGGAATAATCATTTAGCAAAAAACGATTAAAAATATCGCTATCTTCTTTTGATTGAGGTGCGTACAAAGGATCGTGTCCTTCTATTACTTGAAAATCTTCTTTTAGTAAAAACCAGGGTGCAAAAATCCCTTCTGTAACTTTTCCTCTAGCAGTAAATTCGTACCCTTCGTACCATTTTAAAAACTCTGCTTCATTAAAGTCTTCCGGCTCAGTTTTAAAATCCATTAAGACTTTTTCAGGTCCGGGAGGGTGTAATGGAGGTTCAATTCTAGTAAGTGATACTACTACGCCCGGCTTAACTGCTGCAACTATCTTCTCAACAGTCCCAGGAGTCATATACATATCGGCATGCCAAATACCTACAATATCTTTTGTAGCTACTTCGTTGATAAGTCTATCATAAAGAATAGTATGACCTAATCTAGTGGGTCCTTCGTTCCTAATTGCTTTAAAATTAGGATCTACCTTCATTAACTCTTGACACCATTCCCAGGTACCATCATTGCTAAAATCATCTGCTACACAAACCTCTACTTCAGGTCCTGCATTCTTTCTAACTGAATCATAAGACCATTTAAGGTATTTTAAATTGTTTCTACTGGGCTGTATTAAACTTATCATAACTATCCGTTTACTCTTTCAAAAGAACTTAAATTAATATTATAACCTTTTATATCCTTCCAGTTAGGTTTTAACTTAAAGGAAGCAATTGTCTGTGCAGTATCGTCAATTTTATCAACAATATCATAGTAATCTAGCACGCAATGATAAGGAGGTCTAGAACACCAATCGTGGATAATAACTATACTATCAGGTTTAAGATAAGGAATTACTTTCAAAGCACAAAGTCTTCTTGCTCTTCCGTCTATTAACACAACATCAAACTGCTTTCCAATCTCGTAAACTACATCTAGATATTCAGGGTAATGCTTGTATTCGGACTGATGATAATGTTCTGGAATCTCTTTGCCTGGTTTGTAAAATAGAGTTACATTAGGGGGAGCTGCTGCTTTTACCTCTTGGTACCAATCGTAATTATGTTCTACGGAGTAATACCTTTTAACTTTCTTAGCAAACTCAACCGTACTTCCTCCGCTTCCCCATTCCATCACAACAGATTCTGGTTTGAGATATTTCTCAATTACAGCTTTTTCTGCTTCATGCATCCAGACTCCTTCTAACATATAATATCTTTAAAATATTCTAAAAAGTTTTCTTCTGTGTAGACTCTACCGTAATTAGACTTAGCAATTTCACTTTGCTCTAAGTAAAAACTGTCATCTTCTTTTAACTGTCTAGCTAATTTCTTAGCCGTAACTAAATCACCAACCTCTACTGTAAGGTTAGGATGACAAATTTCTTGCGTATCTAGACCACTATAACCGATACAAGGTATACCTAGATAAGCACAATTGAGCGCAAAAGTACCTGCAGCATGAGTTCTCATTAAATGAATACCGTACTTAAATTTACTTAGCTGAGTAATCCAATCTCTCCAAGTAAGGTAAGGTAAATGAGTTAGGAGTTGCTCCTCACCGGGTTGTTTTCTTCCCATAGAAGGGGCAAACACTCTTTCAGATATTTCTTGAGCTACAGAGTAAGAATCAAAACCGCCATACCAAGATACAAAATTACCTCCGATTATTACCTCTCCTCTATATTTAGCTGACATTAAAGCATCTTTATCAATAGCATCTTCTATCATAAGCGAACGCATTATTCTTACGTTCGGGTGATTAGTTAATCCTTCGTAATAAATCTTATCGGCATAGTTATGCGTAAAAATAATATCAGCCGAGGTTAAAGTATTAAAATACCAGACCTGCTTTAGTAAATCGTAGTCTTGCCAGTACCAATTAGGTCCCTCTTGCATTACAGCTATTCTTCCGCAACTCTGTCTTAGGTCTTGTATGTTAAAATCTGGGTTCTTTTTAGGTATAATAACAATACCTAAGCTATAGTTCTCTGTTGGGATATCCTTTATGTGATAATGGTCAGCATTTAACGCACACATCCAAGCAAACTCTGTTCTCATATTTTCATGAGTACGAGATACTTTACCACGAAAACCCATCTCAGTAAAGAACGCTACTCTCACTTGCTATAAATTTTAAGCCAATGATCAATCATTTCATCCATCATAGTCTCAAAAGTATATTCAGGCTTCCATCCTAAAGTAGTACGAATCTTTGTAGAATCTCCTTTTAGGTAAGGAAGCTCTTCTGGACGTAAATGTTTTTGGTTTTGTACAACATAGTCTTCGTAGTTAAGATCTAACTTACCGAAAACATATTTACACATATCTCTAACAGATCTTGTCTCGCCTGTAGCTACTACAAAGTCATCTGCTACGTCATGGTTAACAATCAAATGCATAGCCTTTACATAGTCTTTACTATGTCCCCAATCCCTGTATGCATCTAAGTTACCTAGTTCAAGTTCACTTTGAAGTCCAAGCTTAATGCGAACGGCTGCTTTAACTACTTTATTAGTTACAAAGTTAGAACCTCTACGAGGTGATTCGTGATTAAATAAGATACCGTTCACTGCAAACAGTCCGTAAGACTTTCTATAATTACGTACAATATTGTAGCCGAATACTTTTGAGCATCCGTAAGGAGACACAGGAGTCATCTTAGTAGTTTCTCTTTGAAATCCATCTTCATCTACAGACGATCCAAACATTTCACTACTAGATGCTTGATAGAATCTAGCATCAGGACAGCTATTCTTATAAGCTTCTAACATATTTAACACACCCACAGCATTAGTTTGTGCTGTAAAAATAGGAATATCAAAACTAATACGAACGTGAGATTGAGCTCCAATGTTATAGATTTCATCAGGTTGAATTTGCTTAAGAAGTTTTTCTACTGAAGAATAGTCTATTAAATCTCCGTAGTAAGTCCTAATTTTGTCTTCTAGATGACTAATACGGCTTTCCTGATGTTCAGGGGTAGAATTTCTTCTAACAATGCCATGTACTTCGTACCCTAAGTTTATTAAATGCTCAGCTAAATAGCTGCCGTCTTGTCCGGCTATGCCGGTAATAAATGCTTTTTTCATTTGTCGTTAAAAATATTCATTTGTGTTAAATCAGGCCAATCGTTTACTGTCCACTGTCTAGGTTCAGATGCTATTGCTGCAGGAAGCTTATCTAATCCTAACTGAGCAGTCTCTGGTGTCATATAGTAGTGATATCCGATAGAGCTAATATTTTGATCTCTCCAAGGAATGTTTGGAAATCTTCCATCGTAAGACATCTTTTTTAGCTCTTGAGCTTCATCAGCGTTATCGCAGAGTATAACCCCTCCTCTACCCAAAGATAAGTGTTTTTGATATTGAAAACTAATTCCCATGAAAGTATTTGGAATATAGCTGTCAGGTTTCCAAAGTACAGCTGCATCAATTACTCTATCGGTTAGGTGATAATAATCAACCCACTCTTCGTTCTTCCAAAATCTATCAATCCAGAGCTTATCTGCTAGGAAAGGTATAGACAGGTACGTACGTTTAGGTACGGTTATATGATTTACTTTAGTAAGTCGTAAAGCTAACTCAACTCCGTGGGTACAGCTATCAACAGCAATAGCATAAGGAGCTCCGAAGAACTTTGCTATCTCGACTTCAAAGTCGTTTACTACTGAGAAATTTACTTTATTCATTTTACTGCTTCTACGTTTAAACTAATTAGAGTTCCATTTTCTTTATCCATATGGGGAATATAAGCTTGAGAATGATCATCAAATTCCGCATGTTCAGTATCCTGCCAATCATATCTACGTACCTCTCTAAAATTACAATTTTTTAATACTTTCTCCAACTCTATAAAATCGTAAGTTGTCTTATGGTAGATTGTTACATCTCCCATTGGCATTTTTCCGTACAGAGGACCTAGGAACTTAGAAAGAGACATATTCTCAAATGCATAGAGTCGGGCCATCTTTTGAAAATCAGGAACGGCAAGTCTAATTACACCTCCTGGTTTTAATTTAGCATGCCATTTTTTTAATAACTCTTCTCCCTCCTGTCTATCAAAGTACTCAAATACATGACTTGCATAAATTAAATCTACAGAGTTATCTTCGAAAGGAAGATTAACAATATCTTTTGAATGTAAATGAGGATAATCGCCTCCATCAATATGGATCCAATCCTCGCCAAAATTTCTCCAGCCGCAGCCTAAGTTTAGTTTCATGGTTTAAATTTTATAACAAACTGTCTTTGCTTTATTATTCCTTCTTCAATTTGATCTTCGTACTTAGCTAAGAACTCTGCAAGAGCTTTTTCTATTTCATTACCTTCGTCATAATCATCTCCTGAAATTATTCCTCCAGGCTTGATTAGTTTTAAGCTTATTTCTAGATCTCTAAAAACATACTCGTAGCTATGATTGCCGTCTATGTAAGTCCAATCAAGACTCTTTTCTTCAACATGGTTAGTTAAATTATCGCTAATGTCTTTTATAACATGTACATTAGGATTATCTTTAAACATACTTACTACATTCTGATGAATAAAATCCATATCGGCTTGTGATCTAGCCATAGTACCTCCGTACCATCTGTCTGAATACTCTGGAAAGAACTTCCAAGGATCACAAAGATAGAGTGCAGAAGGCTTTACTACATCGACTATATACCTAGAAAACTCTCCTTTCCAAACTCCTATTTCTAGTCCTCTACTACCAGGAGCGTAGTAATCTAATATGAAAAGTTTATTCATTTTAATAATTTTTCTCTTAGCAAATCGTAGTTTACATTTTTATAATGCATAATTTTATCATTACCCCACTTATACATAAAATTCTTAAGTGGAGTGTAGATAGTAAAATTTTTATTAAAATAAGCAGCCATTATTGAAAAGCTACTCTGCCCGGTTACTAGAATATCTGCTGCAGACATATGTTGTACTGCTTCTAGATCAGATCCTCCTAGAACTAAATAAACATTACTATCTGCCAGGTCTTCAAAGTCTTCGTAACGTCCTTCCGAAAAAACATAGATTTTAATATTGTTTCTTCCTAATTCTCTATTGAGATTTTGAATGATATTTACATAGTGTGTAAGATCTAGCCATCTATCGGGATTACCGTTTAAACTAATATCTCCACGTCTGATGTGCACTGCTACATTTATACCACCTTGCTCATAAAGATTTGTATTTCTATCAAAACCCCAATACAACTTTTGCAATTCTGGAATAATAAGTTCGTAATGTTGAGTTAGCATTCCCGGAAAAGGATTATGTGCTAAATCAATTAAACCTCCTTCTGGAAGCATTTCTACGTACTGATTAAACCTGTTTAGATTCTCTTTGAAGATCTCTTCAGAAAGACTATCATCATGGCAAAATTCAAAAGAAGGTACGTTGAATATTCCGGTAGGATTTATATCTGCAATCTTTTTATATCCTTTATTTAGATTTAAAAAATTCTCATACCTCTCTGCATCCTGTGTGAAAGGACTGTAGATGTATTCTAAATCAAATAACTTAGATAAGTAAAGACCAGTAAGCCAGTTATGAAACTTATGACCAGAACTACTCCTTCCCGCATCAGGATCTGTAAATTCTATAGGTCTTGATCTGATATACTTCATAGTACTTTACCTCTATTAATAACTAAGCTAACAGTATTCCAAAGGTTATATTTGTTTAATATAAGACTTTTTGCTTCAAATAAAGACTGGTAGTTAAGTTCATTTGCTGGAATACTTAAAATTTCTTTTATTTGAGCTATAATATCTTTTTCTGGATCTAGCTCAAAGTAGCTTCCTTTAGGAAAGAACTTCCCTATCTGATTACATCCTAGGTAGATTGGGAAAGTGTTACAGAGGATAGGATCACAGAACTTTTCTGAAAAGTAAAAATCTGTACGTCCGTTCTCAATTGCTAGATTAAATTTGTAATCGTATAAGCCGCCTGCTTTATTTCTTTCTGGTAAAGGTCCTTTATACTTAGGATTATTAATGTACCTTTGTGTTTTACCAAAAACGTCTACTTCGATATCAGAAGCAACTAGCTTATCAATCAAGTCTACTCGAAAGTTGTGTCCTTGCAGTCCAGTCTTACCTGAATCAATGACGCTTAACGGTCTTGTTTTTGTGTCAAGACTATTATTTTGCTGAAGAGAATCAAAATCTTGATCTACCCACCAAGTTTGTGGAAGCCAACTCTCTCCTCTTTCGTGATGAAAATTATACTTAGCATTCGAAATATCATGCTTATGTACATACCAAGGCTCTCTTCCTAAAAAAATTAACTTCTCTGGATTATATTGCCTGTCAGTCTTGTCTTGCACAATTTCAAAATCTGCATCTTCGGCTCTATCTACAGCTATAATGTTTTGCCATACTCCGCTATTCCCTGTAGTCTGCTTACTGAACAGCTCTGTAAGCTCTTTAGATGGTTTAAAATAATCGTGAAAGTATACTTTATGTACTGCACCAAAATCAGAAGTGAGGTAATTATAAATTAAAAAAGCTAAACGTCTCTTATCTTTCTTTAGAACGTCAAAATCAATTTCAATACCTTCGTATTGACTTCTAGTCTTATAATAATTTTCTTTTAAATTAGTAAGAGCTCTATCAAAATCTCCGTCTGTTATTTTATCGGCAAACCATTTATCTACCTGAAAAGATTCTTTAAGTCCGATAGTACGGTCTACATAAACGATTTTGTAGGGCATACCTACCGGCAAAGCTTTTATCCAATATTTAATTGTTCCTATAAAGCGAGGATCTTTTATGAAAGTGGCTCCGTTTCTAACTTTAGCTAAAAAGTCTTTAATACTATTCTGTATTTTCGGATCTATTTCATCAGGTAAATCTTCATTTTTAAAATAAATACAGCCTTTAGAGTAGGTATCTAGAATAAGATTATTAATCATATTCACAGAATAAGCCTCTTTTATATCATATTCGCTTGTTAATCCTTTTGTAGTTGCATACCTATCTACCACTGTATTACATCCAATCTCTTCAAGAATAGAAGAAATCATAGAAGTGCCTGATTTGTAGAGTCCAATTACGAATACTATCATAGCTTGTTGTATACTTTTTGCTGTCTTACTCTTTGTTCTGTTTGCTTTTGTTCTGCTGTTCTAGACTTACCTTCGTTCTGAAGTTCAGGGGCTCTATTAAGAATGTAGGTAATATCTGGACACATGCAGATATGTTTCTTACCGGCCATCTCAACCATTGATACACATAGTGCATGATCCCAGGCTGTACCGAAAAGCTGTCCGGTTGTTGGATCAATCAAATCTTGCCTGTCAATTTTATTGAATAGCCAGTACTTGTATGATTTAAGATGTGAATACGGAAATGCAACCTGTCTATGTGCATTTGCTTGATCCACCTGATCGTTAATTTCCTGTAAGTAATGTCCGCCTACTTGCCCTGTTGGCCACATTTGATATTGACCGTAAGTCATCCAAACATCTTTATTCTGATAAATCTGATTTAGATAAGCTAGTACGAAAGGACTGGCAAGCCAATCATCTCCGTCTACCTCTACGATAATATCTTCGTCCTGTATAAGGTTATTTTGCTCTAGATATTCTATGCCGTACATAAAGGCTTTGGCTTGACTGCCGTTATTAGGGTTTGAGATAACTAAAAATCTTTCATCATCTTTAGCAACTTTTTGAATAGATTCTAGAGTCGTATCTTTAGATTTATCATCTACATAAACAAACAGAACGTTATCATAAGCTTGAAACTTATTTACATATAGATTCATCTGTATATAAGGCTCTACGTTATAACAAGTTGTTAAAATTATAAATCTATTCGACATCTGGCATTCCTTGGTTTCTGATTAGATTATATGCGATAGCTCTAGGCCCGGGTTTATCCGGATCCATATCGTTAATTAAGTAACGAGGACCTCTTTCTATACCTAAGATGATTGCATCATAAGGTACGTTATTTTTTTCAAGCTCAAATACAGTATGATCATACAACTCTTTCGGCCTAGCTGTTGTAAGAATAACCATATGTCCTTGTGCTTTCTGCTCTTGTAGGTACTTGAGCGTAGAAGGAATAACTTGAGGTTCTTCTGTAGTGTAATTTGCAAACTTACGGTAAACAAAAATAGTTCCGTCAATATCGCAAAATATTGTGCTTTTCTTTTCCATTAGTTTATAAAAGTTTTATCCATTGCTTGACCTTCGTAAGGTCCTGTTTTATATTCGTATACTAAAGTATTATCTTCTAAAATAAGATAGTTATGTCCTCCCTGAAGGGTAAAGCTTGCATCACCTGGGTATAAGATAGGTTCTGCAATAATAGTATCATCTAAATCGTAAAAGATGCATTTAACGGATCCTTGAACGACAATCCAACTTTCCTGGGCGATTACGTTTCTAGTTCTCTCTTTCCAAATATGTTTGTGAGGTCTAAATGTTTTACCTTCCTCCATATTAAGAATAGAGCATTGTATAAAATTCTCTTCAGAAACGATATCTTGACGTCCGGGAAGCATATCTTCCTTCCGTACTATGATATGTAGTAAAGTTTCAGGATTTTGCTTACTGTATATTTTCTCCATTATTTAATGTTTAAAGCTGCTATAGTATCGTAATAGTTATTTTGTCTAGTTTGTCTTTCGATAGACTTAGGGTGTATAAGACAATACTCTTCTTCTGCTGGCAGTAATGCATAAGTGTTGTGTCCTGTTAAGACTTCGTGTACTTTACTTACCCAGCTAATTTTAGGAGAGTTTTGAAGTATACGAGTTTGATAGTCAGGAAAATTAATCCAACCTTTCTCGTCTACTCTCCATCTCCATTGTTGAATATGTTCTTGAGTAAGTCCATCTACCGTATTAATTCTTGGAATTAAAAATAAATCTGTTGTTGGATTAGCTGCTAGGATTTCAGGAAGGGCTTCTATAAAAGAAGGTTGCATATACTCATCTGCATCTACTTGAAAGATCCACTCGCCTACACAGTTCTTCTTAAGGTTATTTTTAAAAGACGCAAAATCTCCTTTTAACGGAAACTCTACTATCTTAACAGAATTTGCAAACTGGTTTAAAACATTATAAACCTCTTGTGTAGTATTCCCTTGATCTGCTTGCACAACTATCTCGTCTTCTTTTCTTTTATGTTTAATTAAAAGTTCTAGAAGCCGGTAAAGCTCTCTATGCTCATTACAGACTGGAATTGCATAACTTATTCGAATCATATTACTGTTTATCAAATACGCCAATATAGTCACATGCTTCTATAAAGTCTTTCCCGAAATGTTTCATAGACTTCGCGTCTGATTTGTACATCAGTCCTTTATACTTTGGTTGTTGTTTTTCTTCTTCTGTTAAAGGTACTACTTTAATTGCAGACCATTGAACCTCTTCTACAGTTTTTCCACTTAAAAATACTGTACCTTTATTGCTAATATTAATACTAATAGGATACCAAACTCTCTTTTCTGAATCTACGTACTTAACGTCTTTATAAAGTTCCGGTAAAGTCTCTTCGTACTGTACAAAGTCGAACTCTCCTTCTACCATAAGATCGTTAGTCTGAAATCCACATCCCCAGCAGTAGTAATTATTCTTAGTTTCGTTAATTGGAGTTACGTAGCATCCATCACATCCGCATTTAGGACATATTGCCATTTGGTCAGTCATGTAATAAGCTTTTATTACTGGTTGTAAAATTTACAGTTGCTTCAGCTGGCAAGGTTGTTGCAGTCGATGTACCGGAAGGTCCGAAATTAATAGATACTTTCTCTGCATCACTTACTTTAGCGAGATTCTCTTTTACTACTCCCCAACCCTGCGGCGTCAAGTTATAATTATTTGAACCGGCTACAAAGCCCTTAAACCATGTTACAAATTCCTGTGAAGTCATCAGTCTAACTTTTTAAGTTTAGGTAATTGAATTTTATTTAGCTTCGGCAATACCGGCGCCACCTGGATAGTCGCATACCTATCAAGGTAACTTTTCAATAATAACGTCATATTATCAAAGCTAAACTCTGTTTTGATCTTATGACCTTGTCTTTTAGCTCCGACTTCGTACTTCTTGTAGTTCTCAAATACATCCATAAATGCTTTGCTTACAGCACCTGGATCAACACTAAACCAAGACGAGCCATTAATTATAATATCATTAGCTTGCGCAGAAGGATGAACCGGTGTTAAAGTTCCTGGCAGTAGTATGCTAAATTCTGGATCTAAGAAATCTATATGTCCTGACCATCCAGAAGTAATTACTGGTTTTTTAGATAAACAAAACTCTGCAAGAGGTCTACCGAATCCTTCTCCTTTAGTTAGTGATACAAAAGCTTTTACTTTCGGATGATTATATAAAGTATTAATCTCAGAATCATCCATATCGCCGTGTATAAGATAAATGTTCGGTAAGTTCTTTCCCTGTACAGAATTTCTAATTGCATCAATCTTAGCAAGAACTGCTTCTCTATCCATAATACTTGGACCTGCTTGAGAAGTTTTAAGTATGAGAGCGGGTTGCTTTTTTCTATCCTTAAACGTCTCTAAAAACATCTTCACAAGTACTCCTGTATTCTTTCTATCTTCTCCGTAATCTCCTTGTAACCAATGTCCTACGTATAGAAAACAAAAATCTTCTTTGGTAGTATCTAAATCAGACACAAGAGCTGTTTCAGGTAGTTCTTCTTCTGGAATATGAAAATATTTGTTAAGATCTACTCCTTCAAAAAGTACTTCTATTGGTTTTTCTACTTTTATCTTCCTTACAAGCTGGTTTGTAGTTTTGTTTCTTTCTTCAAAAGTACTAGCTTCAAGAGCTTGTTTAGCATGCTTAGAAGAGACGAATGTAGCAGTCATTCTATTACATCCCTCTACCCAAGAGTGAGCACAAACGTTAGTTTCAATACCGGCTGTTACTCCGAAGTTAACTTTACCTACAGGTTGAAACTCGTTTGGTATGGTGATCTGAAACCAGATATCAGGTTGGCGAGGCATTACACCTCCTTGTAGAATAAGTTCTTTCATCCACCCCCACTCTTCTTTATTATTTTCGATAAAACCCCAAGGAGTTTGTCCCCATCTCTGCAACATTATTTTAATATCCCATTCGTCTTTTTTGAGCTCATAAATTGCTTTTATAAAATCTCTAGCACGAGCTCCATATCCGCTATAGGTATCTGGCGGAGCAGAAATAACACACAACTGTTTCATATTAGTAAGTTAACTTATGTACGATTTTTTTCTTAGGTAATTTTTCTATCTTAATAAATTCGTAGTTAGGTCTAGGCTCCCACTTAGTAAGTGTTTCTTCAACAGTATCAATTACATTCTTCGACATCCATCTAGCTGACATCATTGATTCATCAGAAGTAACCCACTTACGTGCTTCTTGTCCGATAAACTCTCTATAGTTTTTACCTGCATTATAGGAAGCAGCTATTTGTGTAGCTATGTCTCTAAAATCAGCTCTATCATCAAAAATATAAGGAGTAGGTACCGAACCAACAAGACTCATATTACTAGGAAATACAGGGAAGGTCCAATTGCCGTGATTCTTGTAAGTACCGAAATGATTACTGCAGAAGTTTTCATCAAACTCAATCCAGTTACCTTCTTTATCTTGGAATCTCATCTGATCTTGCATACCTCCTGTTACAGTAGCGATAATTGGCTTACCGCACATCATACCTTCTGTAAGACTCAATCCCCATCCTTCGTTAGAAGAGATAAGAGCTACTACATCTGAACAGTTATAAAGTATGTTCATGTCTTGAGGTGTATTCCTATCTGTAGAAAACACTACTCTATGTTTTTCTGGATCACATAAAAGATCAATTACGGCCGGCAGGTCTGTTCCGTTCTCGTCTACAGGTTGAGTATGTAAGAGAAGGGCACATTTCTTTGCTGCTTCATCTCCAATCTTATTACAGAACTCAACGTAACCTGCTATTAAATCCGGAACGCATTTACGTCTGATATTGCGTGCATTATATAAAACAACGAACTCGGGCTGGTCTTTTCCGAAAAACTTCTCCCTCATTGTCTGTACCTTAGCATAGTCTTCAGTCATCTCTGGAGTGATGGGGTAGAATATATTTTCGTTAATACCGTGCGGTACGTACTTAATAATTTTATCCTTAGCTTTTTCTCCTAATACCATTCTATTAATATTGGCAGTTTGTTTTGAGATAGCCATTAGAGCATCACAGGATTCGTAGTAAGGCTTATTGTAAAGAGGTGCAGGAAGATCATCCCAAATATTCAAATAGATTAAGGGAACTTTCTTTCGTACTTCGTTTTCCATCTGAAATAGCCAAATCCAATATCGAGGGTCGGTAAAGAACATAATGGCATCTGGTTTTTCGATATCCATTATTTGACGTAATACCTCGGGAGATCCGTATCCGGAATTTGGATAGATGTAAACAGAAGCGTCTGGAATGCCGGCTAGGTTGCTAGTATCAGCACAAACGTCTAATTTTTTACCTTGTTCAGGATGTGTAATAGCGGCACCTAGATTTACCCAGTTAAATCGATGGGCAGTACCAATTACTATCTCTTTTGCCATCGTAGAAATACCAGAAGTAAATCTGATATCATCGCAGAGAAGGAGAATTTTCTTTCTCTGTTCTGCAGGAATGTAACCTTCTTTTAACATAAAA
>Ga0099848_1000276_pt1 | contig 23073 bp, 19 predicted proteins | sample CB_VirMetaG_3_FD_78179 | JGI IMG/M metagenome (GOLD analysis project Ga0099848, IMG submission 78179) | Freshwater to marine saline gradient viral communities from Chesapeake Bay - CB_1508_1S Viral MetaG | ecosystem: Environmental > Aquatic > Marine > Coastal | place: USA: Chesapeake Bay...
ATCATAAACACTGATCCAATTACAATCGCTGGAATGGACTATCTAGTATCAAGCGGACTGTTAACCCGTGAACGAGCAGACGAAATATTGGGTGGTTGATTTTACTTTTTTTATAGGAGTATAAAATGGCAGCTAAAAAGAAATGGATTCAAAAAGCAATTAAACGCCCTGGAGCTCTAACTAAAAAAGCCAAAGCTTCAGGAAAATCAATTTCTGAGTACTGCAAAGGTTCAAAATTAACGACCCAAACTAAACGTCAATGTAACCTTGCTAAGACCCTAAAAGGGTTCAATAAATAACCAAGGTAATAGAAAACTGTTTTAGGAGAGAACTATGCCCAAAGATGCGTGTTACAACAAGGTTATGAGAGCTTACGGAGGCAAGCACAGTGCTTATGCTTCTGGAGCTATGGTCAAATGTCGTAAGGTTGGAGCCGCTAACTGGGGCAATAAGTCCAAGAAAGGAGGAAAGTCAAATGCCAAAAGTAGGTAAAAAGAAATTCCCATATACTGCCAAAGGTAAAGCTGCAGCTAAGGCTGAAGCTAAGAAAACAGGCAAGAAAATGACCAAGGGTTATTGATATGGCTGACTTTTCTCTAGAAAAGAAACAAGGTTTACATGGTTGGTTTAAACGAAACAAAGGTAAAGGCTGGGTAAATTGTAAAACAGGTGGTCCCTGTGGTCGCAAATCGCGATCAGAAGGTGGATCCTATCCAGCCTGCCGTCCTACAAAAGCTCAATGTACAAGTAAAGGCGTCAAAGCTAAAAAAAGCTCTAAGCCAGTTTCTTGGGAGTCTAAAAAGAAAGGAAAGAAATAATGGCTAAGAAAAAAATGTCAAAGAAAAAGAAAGCAGGCTGTGGCTGCGGAGGTAAAAAGTAATGCATAAATTTAGGTTCTTAGCAAGTGAAGAAAGTTTTGAAAATACAGACACAACTACGGTTCCTCAAGGCTGTACTCATTTTGTTGTAGCTACTTCACATGGAGCTAATACTGATTACAATCATGCTCATATGTCTATTGGTGCTTTAAGTGTAATTGTGCCAGCAGGACAGTTTGTAGCTATTGCACAGGCTACTGCTGGTACTGTTCTTACTGGTGGAGATAATACAGAATCTATTGCGTTTTACGCTATTGAATATTAAGGAGAATAACAATGCCAGCAATTTCAAAAGAACAAGCTTTTGCTTTAGTTTTGGGTGCTTATGTTGATCCAGCTAATCTTGCTAATAACACAACATTTGACATTAACTCAAGCTTAACAGGCACTGACAAATATAATTGGCTTTTTACAGGTAGCGTTGATTTACCGACAATTCCAGTTATTGGTAATTTAAATGCACTAACTTTTACTCTTGTAACCACTTCAACTGATGCAGGAAATAATGGTGTTCTTGATTACATTGAAGGTGGCTACATTGGTGGTACTGGACCATTAGATGGTTCTCTTTCAACTGCTGAATTAAATTACCACACCACAGGTCGTGGTATTTTTAAGAAACTTAAGTGAGGTAATCTAATGGGATTAATTACACCAGCTCAGGGTTTTGCAATGTCTAGGGGGTTATATATTGATTTTACTAATATCAATAATAGCACTGTATTTACTCCAACTTTTTCATTTAAAAAACTAGTCAGTAATACTCCTATTGATGTTATTAATCTTCCAGGATATGGCTATATTTTTCTAGGAAATAATGATACTTTTTCTTTTGTTCCTCCTGATACATTTATTAGTCGTTTAAATGCTTTAAATTTATCCTTTCATGGTAATACTAAAGTAAAACAAATGTTTGAAAATCTTATTAATGGAGAAGATTCTTTAGATATTGTTTTAATTGGTGATTCTAATGTAGGATATAGTGTAACAACAGGAATTTATGGTTATGCTAATGGTATATGCAATACTCTAATTAGTTTAGGAGTTCCTGTGTATGCTTCAAATCTTATTCCTTGTCTGAGTCGAACTGCTGCTGCTCCAGGTTCTTATAAATACATGAGTGAAGCTGGCGTTACAACTGTAGATCCTGGGCGAACCGCTAATCAAAGCGGCGTTAGTTGGCTTATTCCAGGAAATGAAACAGAATATACAGAAATTTCAGCTTTATGGAATTCAGGATCTAGTAATGAGTTATCTCCATCAGGCGGCAATACAAGACTAGATTGGTCGTTTTTAGATACGGGTGCTGTTACTAGCGGTTCATATTATATTGAAGTATCGTCTGTATTTGGCATTAAAGTACCAATTACTTATCGTGTTGGATATGCTACATTTCCCTCAGGTGGTTTATTTTACCCCCGTATTTATTTAACTTCTGGAATTACATTATCTACTACTACAGTTAACTCTACACGAAACGTAAGTGGTGCTTTATATGAAATCCTTGAGTTATCTGCAACACCTTCAGACAAAAATAATCTTAACATTCGATGCAGTAAATTTGCTGGCTCTACAGCTGCAACTTCACCTTGCGGTTTCTTATTTGAGTCTGTAGTAAAACAGAATACTAAAGGTTTTTCTGTTTCGTCTTACTTACATCGTAGTGGCGGACAAACAAATACAAACATTAAAGCAGCAATTCAAGAAACTGAGTCTTCTACTTTAAAGATTTTTGTCAAAGAACTTAGAGACAGACAAATATATGCTGGAGGTTCTGGAAAAGTTGTATTCTTTACAAACTCAGGTGTTAATGGCAATGAAATTTCAGCTGATTGGTTAACAGGAGTACAAGCTCTTGTTTCAAGTATTCGTAATGCATGGTTAAGCAATGGATTCCCTGAAGAAGATTTAGGTATTATTACCTCAACAACAGCTCCTCCTGATGCAAATTATATTTCAACTTCTTATACTCAATGGACTGCTCAAAATACTGTAGGTATAAATAATTCAGGATTTTTTGAATTTAGTTTTATTTCTATGAGCACATTAACTTCTTCTGCTGAGTTAACTTCAAATCTTTACCATGCTGGAGCTGGAAACACTGTTCACTTAAGTAACGCAGGATATAATTTTGTCTCTAATAAAATTATCCAACAATTAATTAATGTCGACCCCATTGATACTTTACGATATGGTGGCGATATTCAACAAAACGGCTACCTCAGTCCATTTGAGGAAAATTATCATAAAACAGGTCTTAAACTTTTTAAAAAACTAAAGTGAGGTGAAACTATGAGTATGTTCGGAATGGGCGGTATGGGTATGGGCGGTATGGGCATGGGTATGGGCAATGAAATGCCAATGCCAAAAAAGAAGACCAAGAAGAAGGTCACTAAGAAGGCCCCTGCTAAGAAAAAGAAGACAATGACTAAGAAGAAGATGAAGTAATGTATGGTCGTAAAACAACTAAAGATCAACTAAATTATGTAAAACAACGGACTGGGCCTTCCCCAGACACTAAGAAACCTAACAAACCTAAGACTCGTTCTCGTAAGAAGTAACGAACAATCAAAGGAGAGTATTTATGTCAGAACTAAATAATGCTGAACAATCCCTTCCTGAGGGGACTCAGCCAGAGATCGTTAATACCACACCAACTGAAGATCCTGTTACAGCACACGAAAGAGCCGCATTTATGCGCTATGTGCAAGATCAAGGCCAGAAGATTCCCAGCAACTTTAAGTCGGCTGAGGATTGGTTTAACAGTCTCAAAGAAGCCCAAAAGATGGCTACTCAAAAAGCTCAGGAACTTGCTTCTCTTAAGAAGCAGTACAATCAAAACGGGGTGACCAATCCCAATTATGTGGACTCACCCCCAGCTCAAGCTCAGCCAGAGCAAGTCGAGGATCTTTCTGGTATTCCAGAGGATCTAAAAATCAGTACACCACCTACTCCTCAACCATCCTCTAATAAGGTTAGTCAGGAAGATTGGCTTCGTTGGGGCAAGGAAATTGACTCAACGGGTGCCGTAAGCGAGGCTACCAGACGAGAGATTAAGGAAAAGATGGGTGCTGATGAGGTAATTATTGAGCAGTTAATCAAGGGACGCCAGGCTTTAGCCAAGCAATCTTGGAATGATGCAGCATCGGTTGTCGGAGGGAATGACAACCTGAAGCGCCTTTTCAAGTGGGCTCAAGAGTCTTTAACTCCTGAAGAAGTGGCTGCCACTAATCGTGCCTTACAGACCAATGCTTATAAGAATGTCCTCCTTGGACTCAAGGCTCGGTTTGAGCAACAAAATCCAGCAAAGCCGAAGGAACCTGCGGCATTGCCTAATCGTGTAAATCCTTCTCAGGTTCCACAATCCGTACAAGTATTTAAGAACTTAGCTGAACAACAAGCTGCACTCAGGGACCCACGGTTCCGAGTAGATTCAAATTATAGAAAAGCAGTCGAAGCTATGGTTTTTAATTCATCTAAGTATGGGTTTAGAAATCGTTAACTCCGTACAATCCCTTAGGACACGGAACAATTGATGGTTTCTCCTTTGTTTAATGTTTAATAATAATAGAGAGTTTCTATATAAGGAGAAACAAACATGCCAGAAAATACACAAAATTTATTCCCTATTGATTCACTTCCAGCCGTTGGTAGTACTGCTCCTGATAATATGGTTGGACATGATGGTTGGCCGTTAGGCGGTCAAGCAGCTTCTGCTACCAGCATTCCTTCAGTTTCAGGCTCGACCAATCCTTCGTACTGGCTTCCTATTTGGTCAGGCGAGGTCATTAATGCTTATGATCAGTACAATATTTTTGAGCCAATGGTTACTACTGAAACTATTGAGTCAGGTACAACTAAGCGTTTCCCAGTAACTGGTACCGTTCAACACAAAGGTATTTGGGAAGCTGGTGAAGAGCTTATCGGTAATGAAGGTATTTCAACTCCAGGTTGGTTCGATATTTCACTTGATCAGCGTCCAATGGCCGCTTACTTTGAGCTTGATGATATCCACCTCATGCTTACTCAGTGGGATTACCGCGCTGAGTTAGCTCGCCAAGCTGGTCTTCAGCTTAGCTACATCCGCGACAAGCAAATTGCTTGTATGATTGCTAAGGGTGCTTTTACTGCTAATCGTAGTCCATTCTCAAGCGATTACTCAGGTATGAATCATTCAAGCAATGTTGTTTTAGCTCCAGATGCTGCATTTAATAAGCTTGGTCTTCGCGGTGCAAGCCAAACTGAGCGTACTAATGCTGCTCTTAAGCTTCTTGAGTACATTGAGCTTTACATGGTTCGTCTCAGCGAAATCGACGCTACCCTTGGTGAAGTCTACTGCGCTGTAACTCCACAGGCTTTCCACGACATCCGTGCTCTTGGTATTGCCCGTGATGCTACTGGCCTTCTTGGTGGCGCTGGCCGTCCATTCTTCGGTGGTGTATCCGAGGCTGGTGGTCTTGGTGCTGGGCTCAACACAGGTATGTTTGGTCTTGGTGAAATGCTTGAGTACATGGGTGTTAAGATTGTTAAGAGCAACCACCTTGCTCAACTTGACCACGCTAAGGTTGAAAGTGGTTTAAATGCTAATGCTGCTTCTGGTTTAGACTTAGTTACTGGTCAATACGCAGCTGCTGATGAAGTTACTGTTATTGGTGATCTTGGTGATGCTAAGTATAACTTTGCTTGGTATAACGGTGATGTTGGAGATGGTACTGGCGATCTTGGTACTACTGTTGTTGGTGATGATGGTGTTGTAGCAGGAAGCCAGACTCTTAAGCCAATTAAGGCACTCATTTGGCAGCGTTCAGCTGTCTGCTCACTACGCCTACAGGGTATGAAGGTTGAAACCGTCAAAGATGTCCGTCGTGGTACATTCTTCACCGTCAGCTCAATTATGGCTGGTGCTGGTATCCTTCGCCCAGAACTCTGCGGCGCAATTCAAGGTACTTATTGAACTTAATTCTAGTGCTAACTAACTAATGCCTAGGGGACCGAAAGGTCCTCTAGGTATTTTTTTCCCAAGGAGATTACAATGAATAAGAATATTCCTAGTCGTGGTCTTGGAGATACCATAGCAAAAGCGGCTAAAGCTATTGGTATTAAACAAAAGCCAGGTTGTGGTTGTGAGAAACGACAAGCCTTGCTCAACAAAGTAGTTCCGTATCGGAAGAAGGGAGCTAAGTAATGGGACTGTACAGCTATACTGAAGCTATCAATCATATGCTGCTGTCCTCTGGTGAACATCTGATTTCTGATTTAGAAAATGAGGCGGGGGTCGATACAAGTGTCGCCCAGTTTATTTTAAACCAGTCAATTAAATCGGCTGTGATGAGAGGCATAGCTAACAACAGATATGTAGATACCTATACTCCTGAAGTTAATGGAACTATTCTGTTACCTTCTACTGCTTGTTACGCCCAGGTTGTTGAGCCTTTGTTTGATCCTACGACGGGGGAGGTGATCCAGACTACAATTAAGTCCAATCCAACAAGGCTGTTCAACATCACCAAGCAGACAGATGTTTTTGAAAAGGAGTTAAAAATTGAAGTTATTATTACTCTTGGCAATGCTGCTAATTATTTTGGGTGGGATGATATTGACTCGGCTTTACAGCGAGGAATAATGGAAACAGCAGCTAGGGAGTATCAAATGATAACTCAGGGTGATCTAGATGTTGATAAGCGACTTGCTCAACGCGAGATGTATCATCTTGCTCGCGGTCGCGCAGGAGACATTTTCAAGAAACATAGATCTATTTTTGCTGGTGGAGATCCTGGTACTAGAGCCGCTATTGATAGGCGGGGTATTCTCAGCAACGATCCATACTTTACAAGAACGAGGTTCTAATTATGCCATTGACAAGACTTACAATCAATACCCTATCAGGAGGCGTTGGCCGTCAGGCCCCTACTAAGCGTCTTACTTCAGAGGCTGAAAATATCGATAACTGTTTGGTAACGGTTGAGAAGTCTGTCGAAAAGCGTCCACCCCTCAGTCGGGTTGCTTATTCTACACAAGCAGGACCTACAGACTCGTCATATCTTCCCGTATCTAACTTGGATGCCCCCGCGGGTTTTAATCCAGATAACCTGTATTTTCATTATCTTGATATTGATGGTTTCCGTCGATATTGTATTATTATTAATAGAGCAGGATATCCCTGGGACCCTACCCAAGTGGGAGATGATTATGGATTATTCCGTAAGGAAGTATCGCCAGGTGTGTTTGTCGATATTAACCTGAGTCATTTTATTACTGTGTTTAGAATAGAGCCCACTGAGTGGGTGGAAGAACCTGTTGATATTAGTGCAGGACTGGAATCTAATACTAGTGGATTTAACCGAGGAATTTTTGAGTACTTAACCTTTGGTAATAAAGATACGGAATCGTCTTATCGTGTCGCAAACCAAGTTTATAGCAATGTTGCAGCTGCATCTATTGATAATACCTTTGGCTCAATGGATTATAATGTAGGCTGCATCTTATGGAATAAACTTATTCCAATTGATTACATGCCCGACAACGGAGACTTAGATGGTGAAACAGCATCTAATTGGGTTGCTCAAGTTCCAAATGATGAATTTATTCACTCAGGCGACGTTATTAACTACAAAGTGGCAAATCTACCCAATACTCAAGTTCCCAGCAATGAAGACATTATCAATCCAAATAATCCTGGAAATGGTTATTGGCGGAATGTACGAGATGATATCGATTTTGAAATAGATCCAGATACTTTGGAAGAAAATGAAATAGGACAAAATGTAGAAAACTTTAGTATTGTTCCACAATATCCTGCATCAGAAGTCTATAATGATGTAAGAGATGCAAATGGCTATAAGGCTCAGCGTATGATGCATCATTATTATGATGATCCGCGTTTAATTCCATTTGATGAAGTAGCTGGTGTAGATTTTTTTAAAGATCATTATCAATTTACCTCACCTCTTGCTGCTGAAGAACGCGATGATTTAACCTCTATTGCAGATGGTTTTGGTAAGGTTTACTTTTGCCGTAACTCATACTTAACCTTTCCTTCGGGATTCTATCGGGCTACTCGTTATTCAAAGAATCCATACTTTGAGCGACTAAGATCAGAAGGCCCAAATACTGTTATTGATCATCGTAGAATGCCTATTATTATTTATAAAGATACGGCAACCGATGGTAACTGGCGTGTAGCTCATATGCCCTTGTTTCCAAGAAGAGCAGGAACAAGCCTAAGCAACCCAGGTCCAAAAGCGCTCGAGCGCAAAGAACGCATCCAATCAATGGCTATTTGGAAAAATAGAATGTGGATTGCTACAGACAACACAATCTTTGCTAGCAAAGCAAACAGCTTCTTTAACTTCTGGGTAGATGATGTTACTAATGTTGTAGAAACCGATCCAATTGATATCCAAGCTAGCGTTGGTGCCTACAATAAACTTAGCTATATTGTACCCTTCCAGACAATCTTATTTGTAGCTAGCTCTGGTTCAGTACAGTTTGAGGTCCGTGGTGGCTCCATTGATACAGGTATTTCTCCATTCAATGTTGAGTTCCGACCTACATCGTTCTACTCGACTTCTAAGCTTGTAGAACCCCAACGAATGGGTAACAATATCTTCTTTATGGATGCAGGCCGTATGTACATGTACCTAAGCGGCAGCTCTTTTAATGATGAATACTCAACTTCGATTGATGTAAGTACGCAATGTAAGGGTTACTTGCCTAGTACATTTGGACCTGTAAATGCTTCGTCGGCTATTAATTCGTTAATGTTTGTAGATGGAGATAATACAAATCAAATGTATTTCTTTACCTTTAGAACCAATGGCGATCAAGTTATTCAAAATGCGTTTTATAAATGGATTTTTGCTCCTGAAGACAACATTGTTTCTATGAAGTCCTACGAAAAGGATCTTTATTTAGTATCGCGTAGGCCTTTAGGACCTTCGGAATCAACTTCAGAAACTCGTTTAGTTGTTTATTTAGCTTCACTAGAAACTGTCCCACTGGCTACTCCAATGGTTGATGGTCTAGTTAAAACAGCCAATATCAATTACAATATCAACAGTCTTCAGACTCAGATTACATTACCGCATTATGATCCTTCGCTTGAAGATGGTTATGTTATACTCCCTCCAGAATGGAATAATGATGCTTATACAGTTATTCCTATAGTTGGTGTGGGTGTAACTTTTGAAGGTGGTATTTATAAAACTATTGTAGCTATTGATGGTAATTATTTTCAAGAAGTTGAAAATACCCCACTTCCCGTATATGTAGGTCGAGCATATCAAATGAATATTGAGCTTTCACAACAAGTTCAACGAAGTACTCCAGGTCGCGGAACGTCCTCTAATGAAGTTTATGAAGGTGTTCTTAATCTTAAGAAAGCTTTATTTAGACATCTTTATTCTGGGCCCTACAGTGTAGTTGTGCGTCGTAATAATCGACCAGATACGGAAGTAATGTTCCAACCAACAGATCTTAATAATATTATTACCCGAACTGATCAACTACGAATTGATACCTTCGGAGAAAAAAGTGTTAATATTCTTTCGTTCTCGGAAAAGGTACAAATCTTTATTCAATCTTCATTTCCAAATCCCGTTAACATTACTAATATAACTTTTACAGGTAACTTTAGAAGTTCTAAGGCTACTGCAATAGAGTAAGGAGAGACTATGGGCTGCTTTGATTTTTCTTCTGATGATCCAGAATATTTAGATTCATTTAATGGTGTGGCCTCTATTGAAGTTAGCTATGCTAATACAGGAGTAGGACCCTATTCCTTTAGCTCTATTAGTCGACTTTGCGATATCCCCGCATCAGATCAAATCTGTGTATATGTAGATGATGGCGTTACCGAAACGCAACTTACTTATGCAATTGACTACTCAATTAGTGGCGAAAATGTAACTTTAATTAATGCTGTCAGTCAAGCAACTATTATTATTCGTAGATGCACTCCCAATACTAAAATGTTTAGTACATTTGTTGAAGGAGCTAAACTTACAGCTAAACAACTAAATCTTGTGCTTTCGCAGTTATTGTTTATTTCACAAGAAAAAACTTTTGTTCCTTCTACACAAAATCATTATTATCCTTTATCAGCTAAAGTAACACCGTGGAATGTATCTATTACATACGCAGCAAACCAATATGTTAATTACAACGGATCGATCTATCAATCTAAGATTTCGGGAAATGTAGGAAATCAACCAGATAGTAGCCCAACTGAGTGGGACTTTATTGAATTTGCAACTAATGGTTTTATTATAAGTGGTTCGCCTCTTAGCTATCCTGTAGAGTTTGATCTTTCTGGGGTCCAACTTAATCAAGGACTTGTTTGGAATGGTACTAAGTTTACCGCAGGGTTTATTGAAGGCCCCTCGTTAGATAACTTAAGTGATGTTATTATTACTTCAGCAAATACAGGTGATTTACTTCGCTATAATGGATCTAATTGGGTTAACTTTACCCCACCTTTTATTATGCTATCAAATGATTTTGAGTTTAATGTTTGGGCTTATTACAAAAACCAAGCTTCCCTTAATCAAGCTAAAAATGATTCCGCAATTACTTTAAATGCGGACAAATGGAATCCATTTAAAGACACCGAGAGGTGGGTTATACCCAATATTCCTACTGTTTATGGGGTAATTAAAAATACTCTTCCATCAAGCGAACAACCTCCTGGAAGTGAAAATACCGCTGTTGAAGATTTCTTTACTCGGGTCTTAAATGCTGTAAACCTTGTTGAGACAAACACAGGAAATCCCATTAAAGCCCAGCTATATTGGAACTTAAATCTTAGGCGTTACCCAGCTTGGGAAGATACTGATAGCGGCGAACCATTAGATTCGTTTAGAACAGTTTTTTGGGATAAACCTTTAGAATTATACAATGTAGATATGTGGTCAAATCCCAAAAGTTTACAATACTCAGGTACTAATCTAGGCAAATCTACTGGTGAATTATATGAACGAGAAGCTTTACAAAATGCTTATTGGGCTGAGCTATATACAGGGGAAAATACTATAACATTTCAATCTAAGCTATATGGATATAATATTGAAGATAAAGGATTTTATTTGTCTGTCCCTGAATGCTACACCACATCTCTCAGCAATTTACCTATTATTAATGAAATAACGGACAATTATTATGCATTAAGTGACATTATTACACCTGAAATAATTCAAACTAATTTAAACGATAATGAGGGAATTGACCGAGACAACTATTTAGCACAGCTACGCGACTTTGCTTTTGCTGGTTTTAGGACAGACAACACAGGATCTGGTACAAACAAAGGAAGAGATAAAACAGCTAGAACCTTTAAGAACAAAATGCTAGCTGCTAACTATAATGGGTTTAATAATGTTTCATTTAAACGACTAGAAACAGAAGAAGATGCAACAGATGTTCTTTGGAAAATGCCTGCACAAATTATTTATTTTAATAAATATGCTTTAGCTTTTGCAAATAATTCTACAGCAACTTTTGGAATTGAAAACGCGTTTGTTAATTTAATGAAGGGTACTCGGTTTACTGGTCGACATGTTGCAGAACAAGAATCTACTTTAGGTACTTCAACTATTCAATATGCAACAGGTGGTATATACAAAAGTGATAAAGTGTGGAGCGCGTGGTGCTCACGCTGGAGTGATGATGCTCCGGACAATATATCTTTTAATGAAGCGGATATTGAGTGGATGGTTTATAACTGTCCAAATACAACAAACAACTTTGGTGATTTCTTTGCAAATAAATTTCTTAAAACTAATCCAGCCACAACAGGTCCTAATCCCCCTCGATCTGGTACTATCTATCCTTGGCTATATCGACCAAATAATTTTCTAAAAGAGGGAAATGTTCCAAACGGAGAGCGACAATTGAATGGATCACTTGGTACTCATCTATTTAATTTAGATTATAATAAATTGTTTTCAGAAGCTCATAATTTTGTTTCAGACCCAAGAGATGAATATGTGTTTAGAGTAGTTTTAAAACCAACTTTAACGGCAGTTTTCCGCAACCCTGCTCACAATTCTGCAACACCTCAAACCGCTGTTATTGTAGATTACGGTTTTAGTGAAGAAACGGACTTAACTACGGCTAATAAAACAACTTTAAGCGAAATCTTTAAAAAAAATAAATCCAATATAAATGCTAGTTTTAGGAAAGCTAAGTTTAATAAAGAAAATGTATTTATATATGTACAAAATGAGCATTTTGAAGAGCAAAACGGTATTGCAAGATATGTTTTAACTTTATGTATTTCTGTTCCACGACTAAAATCAATCGGCTATAGTCGAATTTTTAGAAGAGCTTTTCAATCTACGCCTACTAGTACCTATGTACCAGCTGCTCAGGACAATACCGAAGATACAGATAAAGACTTAGGTCCTTGGACTTTTGAATTAAAGGTTCCTATATGGAACGATCCAAGGACCGATTCAAATAATTTAGGGCTTAGTGGTTATGATCATCTTTATAGTAATGCTGGACCAACTAATGAGTGGACAGCCGTAGGCAAACCTCAATTAGTTGCGGGTCGTAATGAATGTGCTGTTAAGTTTTCAAGAATGGGAATTCCAAGTAATCTTTGGATTAAACTATCTATTCTTAATTCCGATGGTACTTCAACTTTATTAAATTCTAATGGTTGGATTGTACCTTAAGGAGTTTTCTATGGATTTACAATCTTTAATTACATCTCTTACATTCATTGGGTCGTTAATATGGGTGGGCTATATAATTAATCAACGAATTTCTTCCATAGAAGTTACCCTTACAGAAATTAAAACTCTTCTTCAATCTACAATTGTTCGGATTGAGCATATTGAAAAAACCATAGATAAACTTGATAAAAGGGTTTCTGATGTCGAAAAAACAATCAATTGGAATTGATGTACCCGTAGTTGTAATTCTTCTTTTAATTGTCTTTGCTTTAGCTAGTTGCAAATCCCCAGTTAAATCTATTGCAGATAATGCCAATAAGATTTCTACTCTAGCTCAATCTAGTAAAGAGCGTTTCGAAAGAATAGAAGAAGCCGCTAAAACCGAGCTTATTGATGTACAATCAGTCCAGAAAGAAGCTAAGGCTGGAGTACAAGAGCAAGAAAAAATTATTGCAACAACTAAAATAACCATAGTAGACCTAACTAAAGTACAAGATATAGTACCTTGGTGGGGGACTATGATTAATTATATCTTCATAGGGTTAAGTATCCTAGGTGTCCTGGCTATTCTATGGTACCTAGGTGTAGGTAACTTAACTCGAAATTTCTTTTATTCTTTAGGAATGTTTGTTCCTAAAAAGAAAGTTGAAGAAGCTAAACTAGTCCGCAAGACCCTGGCTTCGGACGATCCCGTCACTACCAGGGAATTAGTAGCAGCATTAAGAGCGTCTGATCCCGCTTTTGATGCCGCATACAAGAAAACAAAGGAGTAATCTATGTTAGCTAATATCGAATCGTTTATTGGTAGTCTTTGGTTTGCTGGTATGCTTGGCCTCTTTGGTTACATTGTCGGCCATATTTTCCCAATCTCTAAGATTGTAAAGCTTTTTGGTAAGGGTGATTAATGAAAGAAAAGTTAAATAGATTACAGGAATTACTTATTGATTGTTTAATCTCTGATCTACACAATCCCGATAAGCAAACTCCTGGTTTATATACCGTCGTTCGCGGTATCCTCAGCGATCATAAGGATCAGGTAAACAAGATTCCGTCTGAGGCAATTGAAGCTGTTGAAGAAGCTCTTCGTGAGCAAGCACCTTTTAAAATTAAGAAGGCTGCTTATTAAGGAGGTTAGATGAAAGTTCCACAAGAAGTGATTGATGATTTTAGAAACCATTTATATTTCTGTTTCAAGCATCTGGGTCTTGGGGAACCTACTAAAATCCAATATGAACTAGCTCGCCAAATCCAAGAAGGTCCAGATGACCAGATCATTGCAGCAGGCCGTGGTACTGGTAAATCCACCATTACTGCTTGTTTGGCGAGTTGGATATGGTTACGAAACCCCAATGGCACCTTTCTAGTATTATCAAATACCCAAGGTAAAGCCATTGACTTCGTATCTCAAGCAAGAAAAATCCTTTCCGTAGTACCATATTGTCAGCATTTGGTACCTAGGGAAAACGATAAAGATAATGCACTTGGTTTTAACATAGCTGTTAGAACCAAGTTTACACAAGACTTATCCTGTGCTGCCCGAGGTATCACAGGTCAGATTACAGGTCTTCACTCTGATTTTATTATCCTAGACGATATTGAGATTGCAGGTAAAAATGAAACACCAGTAGGCAAAGAAACTTTAATTAAGAAACTAGCCGAACTTGAGTCTATTAGAAACAAACCATCTAGGGTTATCTTCCTAGGGACGCCCCATTATCAGGACTCTATTTACAATGTCTTAAAAGAATCCTACCCTATGATTAAGTACCCAGCCGAAGTCCCCGATCCTACCATTCCTTCTGAGATGGAGGATGTGGCAGATTGGGTGCTAGAATTGGCTCTGGAGCCAGGGGAGCCTACCCAGCCCGAACGGTTCGACAAGGCCGAGCTTGCCTCCAGAAAGGCTAAAATGGGCCCTAGCGCCTATGCTCTCCAGTATAAGCTGGATACAAGCCTTGCAGACCTAGGAAGGTACCCCCTAAAACTACGGGATTTGATTGTTTTAGATATCGATCCCGAGGTAGGTCCTGATAAGATTGTATGGCAAGGGCAAAATCCAATGCCTGGGATGCCTGTATTTGGTATCTCAGGCGATATTGTCCCTGTCCCCATGCATGTCTCTAGTGTTTATCTACCCTTTCAGCAAACAGTTTTGTTTGTTGACCCCTCAGGAAGGGGGGCTGACGAGACGGGTGTATGCGTGGCGTCCGTTCTGTCTGGTATGATATTTGTCCATGAACTCCTAGGTATTGAAGGTGGTTATGACGATGGTACTTTAAAAAAGATTGCTCGGTTAATAAATGAATATAAAGTAAACCTAGTTAGAGTTGAATCTAACTTTGGTGACGGATTGTTTACTAAAGTTTTAGTTCCGTTTCTCTTGCAACACTGTGATCAAGTGGGCGTGGAAGAATACAGAGTAAGTGGACAAAAAGAACTAAGAATCATCAAAACCCTTGAGCCTGTAATGGCGATGCATAGACTTTGTGTGTCTCGCAAGGCTATACGGGACCAAGAGAACCAGCTTCAGATTACCCGCCTCCATGCAGGCAGGGGCGCGCTTAAGCACGACGATAGGGTGGATGTGCTGTCAGCCGCTGTAGAATACTTCAAGGCTCATATGTCAATTGACACAGAACGAGCTAGTGAAGAATATAAGAAAAAGGAATGGGAACAAAGAGTCAAGGATTGGGCTAACAACTTTAGAGCAAGTGATTATGTTCCTTGTTCTGGAGCAACTAAGGTTGTTTCTACCAACCATAAACCTAAACAACGCAACAACCAATGGGGTTGGTAAAGGAGAGTATAAATGGATCCAATGACAATATTGGGAATTGGCAGTGCTATTGCAGGCGGTGTAAGTTCAATATTTGGAGGTAAAGCTCAAGGAGCTGCTGCACGCCTCCGTAATCAACAAGCAACTCAAAGATGGATTGAAGAAAATACCCAACGAACATTTGCTAATGGTCGAGAGCAGTTTATGGCGGCTTATAACTTTGCTCAGCAATCTAAGCGTAATCAAGCTATTGCGGAGTCAGCCTATGCAACTCAATTTGAAGCTTCTAATAACTTACGAGACATTGCAAGTTTCCAGCATCGACAATTATCCCGCCAACGAGCCCAAGCATCTGCAGCCCTTACTAATGCTATTGTTGGTAAGGGAATTTCAAAGTCTAGCGGATTGTTTGGTATGCTTGCTACAGCTCAAGCATTAGATGCATTGGACAACTCTAAGCAACTTCAAAAAAATTTAGATATTCAACAAGACAATATTAATAAAGAGTTTAAAGCTCAAATGGCTACTCAAACAGAAAATATCTTTATGCCTAATATTCTTGGCTACAGTGAAGCTCCTATGATGGAAAATGCTTCGGCTGCTGAATCTGGCGGTTTACTTAGTGGACTGCTTCAGATTGGTGGAGCTGTTGCGGGCGCCGCCTATGGAACGTTCGGTCCAACACCTGAGTCTTAATCCTAAGGAGTTATAAATGTCCCAAGTAAATATTCAAAACTTATTACAAATGCCAGCTATTGAACCTACCCAGGTTCAGCGAACTCCTGTTGAATTTAGAGAAGCATCTTTTTCTGGAGGAGCTTTCCGACCTGGTGAAATGTCGGCATTACCAACTAAAACTTCAGAACAGTATATGTATGAAGCACTTTCTCAAATTGCAACAGGAACCCAACAAGGTTTAAATACCTTTGCTGAGATTTCTTCAAGAATCGATAATCAACGCATTGCTGAAACTGAAACGGAATGGGAGCGGATTGATGCTCAGGATATTGACCCCAGAGAAAAGGTAAAACAGTTTAACAACTATATTGGACAAGTGTCCACGCCAATGAGTAGCGATCTTTGGAAGAAAAAGATGGCTAATCGTATGTCCAAAAGCTGGGGCCAAGAAGCTTTTGAAAAGTTTGTAGCAGATGAGTATACAGAACAAGCTAAACAATGGGAAGAGTACGATGGTAAGATGGGTCCTGTCCTAACTAATAAATTTTTGGCTCAGTTTGAAAAAAATAATCCTTCGCTAACAGGATCAAATTTTGTTAAGTCTCTTCGTATTCAAACCGCTAAGCAACTTGATAATCTTCAAGATAAGTTAATGTCTAATGTTTTAGTAGCAAGTGTAGCAAACGATTTTACATTAGCGCCACAAGTTGTTGAAGGCTTAGCACAAGGAACAATAGATGCTGAAGAGTTAAGGTCTATGCATCCAAACAGCGTTAAATTAATTGAGCTAGCGCAATCCTCGCAAGATTTGGATGAGTTTAGAGATCATTTAGCTGTTGAGTTTTATGGGCCCATTCAAGATCAGATCTCTGGGTATAATCCCGAAACACAGTTTGATGTAAAGCTACAATTAGATGGTATATTTGCTAGTGTATCTCAACAAATCTGGAACCAAGCAACTCAAGTTCAACACGCCCAGAATGAACGAACTAATGCTGCTTTAGCTCTTTCGGCTCAAACACCCTATGAAGCTGCACCTAATGAGCAAAACTTAAACGACTTTGCTATAAAATCTTCTTTGGTGTTATCAAATATGCCAGAATTTCAGCAACTAGCATATTTACAAAATGCATTTGTCAAGGTTTATAAGGGATTAGCTACAGGTAAATTTCCAAATTATTCTAATTTTACCGACTTACCACCGAATAAACAACTACAAATAGCCGAAGAACTATTTGTCAAGGCTTTTAATCTTGAAGAGTTAAGTACTCATGTAATTAAACATAAAAAGCTTATTCAAACTCAAAATGCAAATTCTATTATGAGTTTTGTTAGGGATTCATTTAGAGTTTCTGAACAAGGTCAAGCCCTACAAAGTGGCGTACTAACTAGTGTCGATGAACTAACTGAGGAAATAATTAATTCAATTCAATTAAATCCTAGTCTACCACAAGACATTGCAATTGGTCGTTGGACAGAAGAACTTGCAAAAAGAACTGGATTAAGTATTACAGACGTCAATAACTTTTTCTTTACCCAAGCAAAAGATGAAGAAGGAAATGTTATTAAAGATGAAAATGATAAACCTGTTATGGTTTTTGACACTCGGACCGTAGATCAAAAATTTACAGAAAATTCTGAGTTAGTAAATAAGTTTGTGAAGGCAGGTTTTACCCCTCCAGCTCTTCGAAAACTTTCAGGATTTTTAGCTAAGTTAACTACAGATTGGAATCAAATTACTAGTGCGGGGGCTAAAACAGGAGCTCCGCGAGAAAGAGAATTCGTAACAATCGCAGATGCTTCTAAAAAACTTTTAACAGATCATAAATTTGTTGATTTAGTTCAGAAAGTAGTTAAAGATCCTAGCCAACTAGAAAGCCTTCCTCCAGAACGCATTGAGGATTTATTACTTGCTCAAGAGGCCTTGCAACAAGCCAATATTGAAGTACAAACTGTAGCTACTCAGGTTGCTTTAACAGAGCTTAATCTTTCTTCATCTGATATTGAATTACTTAGTACTGATGAACCACTTGATGAAATTGATCAAAATCGCCGTCTTCAACTACAAGAAATGTTAAACTCAAAAGTTACCGAATTGTATGGAGTTAATCTAGAAAACATTCAAGCATTTGATCCCCTAAAGCCAGTTAATTTTGAGTCTTTTTTTGAACAAGAGTGGGTTGAAAAAAATGGAAAATTAAGCGCAAATGGTCGTTTACTAGCATTGCGATCTATGTTTTATTCCCGAGAAATGGCCCAAAATATAGATGCTCCTGGTCAAGATACATTTGTAAAAAACTTAAGAGAAAAATTAAGACTAATAAACGAAAATAATCAACCTATTTCTGAACTTAATCGAAATGAATTATATCCTATTTTATATATGGTTCGTGGATTGAGTTTAGCTGATCAATCAAAGATTACAGCATTTGGAGGTGCATCTAGACTCGATAATCAATTAGGTACTCAATTTATTCGTTTCTTAGCTACTACACAAATTCCAGATAATTTATCTAAATTAGATAACTCAACGAAAGTTTTTTTAAATGCTGTTGATATTGCTTCTCGCGCACTCCGAGGAGGAGAAACCGCAGGAAAAATTTTAGATCCTATTAGCCAACGAGGTCTAATTAGTGTAAACCAAATTGCAGAAAATTTAATAGGAATTGGGGACGGCTCTCTTAAATTATTCTATCCCGAAGAAGGTGAAGACTATGAAGCTTCCAAGCATACCGATCAAGCGTTAAATGCATTTTGTCAAACATTAGGTTTTTCTGAAGTTTCTTCTGATCCAGCAGAACGCTTAAATTTAGCTTATACATTTTTAATGTCTTTCTTGTCTCCTGGAAATAATGGTAAGCAAATTCCAGTTCTAGATCCTTCTTATACAGGAGATATGTATGTTACTTCTCCAGTAACAGGCAAACCAGTTTTATTTAGAGATATGCCTGCAGACGATAAACTTGCGTTTTATATAGGTAGAGCTGCTACTAATAATTTGGCTGGATTACAAACTGCCCTTATTTTTGGTGCTATCGGAAATCAAATCTTACAAGAAACTAAAACAACAACCCCTAAATTACAAGCTTCTGCTATTTCTGCATTATCCATGTCAGGCGTATTGTGGAATAATCAACAAGAACTAGCAGGAAATCCTATTTCAGTACCAAGCCTCATTTGGGATAATAGAGAACTAGGCTTGTTAGGACTTGGATGGAGCCCACAGCTTTTAGACTATAATGTAAGAAGTATTGCTCCATCATTAGATTATTCTGCTATGAGAGATTCGTGGAGGTATGATAAGATGACAATTGAACAAATGCAACAAGCCGATCCGTCATTCCTTCTTCAAGCATTACCTCAAGCTATTGGAGGAACTCCATTTTTTCCTACTTTTGAAGAAATTAGTAATGTAGCCGATAGTGCTTCTGATGCAGATTTCCGTGGTTTAGTCCGAGGAGAATTTGAAAGTAAATTTAGTACTGGTACTCCTGCAAACGAACGAAAAGGTATTAGAAAAGGTTTAAATCCCGCTTCGCAATTAGTTGTTGGATTGGGGAGTTTGCCCGTTACGGAGGATAATATTAATACTCTTGTTACAATGTTTACAGATGGGCTTAGAACTTCTGAAGACCTAGATCAAAATAAACTTAAGCAACTTTTATTAGATCCTCAAAGTAAATCTCTTAGTCTTTTTGAAGTTATAAGTCAAATTGATCCAACTATTGGAACTCAAATAAGAACTACTTTACGAGATATGCAACTTGGTGTAGGAGCACGGAATAGTCTCTCATTAACTGCAAATTTAAACGGAACTGCAGCTGTCTTTTCATTTCAAAATGCTAATGGAGAATACCAAACTTTAGCTGTACCTATAGTACCTGAACAACTTCCTGTAGCATCAGAAAATAATCCAACTCTTTATCAAAACTATAAACGATATGTTAAAACCTTACTATATATTGATAGGCTCCAGAAAAATGAAGTTGAGATACCAAGGCCAAAGCCCCCACTTTCTGGACTAACACCAGAGCAATTATATAAGAGGTATATAAAATGAGTATGATGACCTCTAATCCAATTAATTTAGGATTAAATACTGGTGTTTCTCCTACAGATGATTCCCAAACCTCGCAACCGTTATTTAATCAAAAAGAACTTGAAGATTTAGAAAGATTTAGTTCGTTAATTGTTTGGGATTCTTTAAAAAAAAATCCACGGCAAAATGAGTTTTTAAAGGGCTTAGGTAATTTTGAAAAACCAGACGAAATAAATGGAGATTCTAGACAATACTTTAAACGATTTCAGTCAGTAGACGCTCAAGATGAAACCCAACTAAGTAAAATGGCCCAAGAAGCTGGCCTTGGGGATTCAGGTATGCTTTCCTATAGTCCTTTTTCTGGAGGCCAGTGGAGACAAGGAACTTTAGGATTCCATGAAGCAAGTGTTGTTGGAAATTACTTAGGTTCTATATTAGAATTAGGATCAACTAATCAAAATACAACTTGGGCGCAAACCATGATGTTTCTTGACACTGGTTTGCTTGAGGACTCACCAGCTGCTGAACCAATCTTACGAGATGTTCCTTTATTTAAAACTCAAAAACTACCTGTACCTACAGGTGGAAATTTAATGGTTGAAAAGGATGTATATATTAAGCCTGATGGCTCTCCACTCACAGCTAGTGATTTACAGAATTCTGGTATTGATTATGATCCCTCACTTATAACTGATCCTAGCCAGTTGATTACCCCTGATACGGTTTTACAGGCTGGACCTGAAGGAGTTGGTATTCCTGCAAGTCAACTAATGCCAATGACAACTGAACTAGTTTCACCTGGTTTAGGACAACTTATGCGAAATGAGTTTGAAGAGTCATTATATAACTACAATAAAGATACTGTAAATAATTTCGAACGATTTTGGCGTATCGGAGATTATGGACCAGCAACTCGTTATGTTAGTACTTTACCTGTACTAGATGTAATTGAAGCCTATGTAACCATAGATGATCCCGTAACTACTAATCCAGCTTGGGTTGCATTAAATCGCTCAAATAAAATTAATGGAGCTGAGCTAGTTAAAACCCTAAAAGAACGAGATCCTAATTTAGTTGCAGCCTGGACACAAGAAGGTGTGAATTGGGAAGTGTTAGAACAAGCCACAACTGCTGGAGAATTTAGAGCCCATGTTAATGGTGTATTTGTTAATAATGCTATTGCTAGATCTGTAACAACTTCGTGGAAACGAGATCCTTACTATAGTTATCTTCTTAGCGCACGAGAAATGGCATATGGAACTCTCGTTTCAGGTGACGCTGTTGGGCAAGCTTTAATTATGGCGGCAACTGCAGGAATTGGAACAGCTGTGTCCGCTGGTTTAACTGTTAGAGGGGCTTTGGCTGCTAACCGAGGAGCAACGCTAAGCCGTGCTGCAATCCGTGTTAATCTTAATTCGGCCCGTCGTGTACGCTCTATTTTACAGAATGTGGTGAAAACTTTACCTGTAAATCTACCAAGTACTTTCTTAGACTTAGCTGCTACACGACTTGGTACTACATTACCCAGAGTTGCTAAGTTAGCCCAAGACGCCAAAAAAGCGGGTAAAGGATGGAAAGGTACCCTTTGGGTATTAGGTCAAGGAGTAGAAGGTTTTATTGAAGAAGGTGTAACCGATTTGCTTAATCAAGGATATGAATACAGCTTAGGTATGCGTTCAAATCTAGATCTTGGTCAAACCTGGACCCAAGCTTGGACAGGATTCTTGGCTGAGCCAATTTTAGGTGCAGCCCTAGCTCCCGTAAATCTAACTACGGCATTTGTAATCAATTCCCCGAATTTAGTAGTTGGTCATGGGGCTCGACTATTAGGATTAAATTCTACAAGAGCTCGCGAATTTAATACTTACTTAAGTGCTTTTAATGGTAACTGGGATAATTTAAATTATGTAGAACAAGAAATTAGAATGGAAAGAATTGCTAGAGGTTTGGTTTTTGAAGCAACTTTTGGCCGACATGCCGATGGAAAGTTTAGAAAAATTGAAGATGCAGAGCAAACTTTATCAGCAATAGGTGCCGAGTTATCAACCTTAGGAAGTACCGCTACTCCAACAACAGTTTTAGAAGCTGGTATTGCTTTAGGTGAAAAACTTAGGGATCTAAACGAAAAAATTGAAAAAGATTCTTTACCTGAAGAAGTTAAAATTAAACTAGTTGAAGCTATTAATGCGGGAGTCCTTTCTGTCGATTCTGATCAGACTTTACGCTTAAACGAAGATATAGCCGAAGTTTTACTAGGCTTTATTGCGCTTGGAGCTCAGAGTTCAACTAAACCTACCCTTAAACAAGCTTTTATTCAAGAACAAGTGCGTAAGGTTATATTAGATCGGGTTCGAGCAGAAAACCCAGAATTAATCAAACAAATTGAACAAGAAACGGATGAAAAACTAAAAGAAGAACTAGAAAAAGACTTAGAAGCTAAGGTTGAGGAAGCTAAAGAAATTCCAGATGTTTCTATTGCAGAAACTTTAGAAAAGAATTTAAATTTATTCTTAAGTTTAATTCCAGGAACACAAGAAATAATCACTACCGAAACTCTTTCAGAAGAAACTAAAAAAGTTTTTGAAGATGCTCAACGAGAGTTAGATGAAGAGCTTCAGGTTCGTATTGATCGACTAGTTCAAGAACATAATCTAGCTATTCAATTAACTTCAGATTTTGAGGTTCAAGAACAGCCTGCAACTCCCATTACCGTTTCTGGGGCTGCTATTGGTACACAACGACGCAGAACCGATACAGAATCTGTTACTGCCCCTACAGAAACAGCCTTAACTCCAGACATAACACAAACTGAAACAACCCCAGAAGCAACAGGTGATCAACAAACACCACCAACCTCAGAAGCAGAACCTGATCAACAAGTAATACCAACCCCAGAAGCAACAGTAACAGAAAAATCAGAATTACAAACTAAAGTAGAAGAGGTTCTAAAAACCTTGGGTATAGATTCGGCTGCTTACTTACAAAGCCTTGCTCAAGTACAGCCTAATATAGACCAAGCTTTAAGAG
>Ga0099848_1000285_pt1 | contig 22687 bp, 26 predicted proteins | sample CB_VirMetaG_3_FD_78179 | JGI IMG/M metagenome (GOLD analysis project Ga0099848, IMG submission 78179) | Freshwater to marine saline gradient viral communities from Chesapeake Bay - CB_1508_1S Viral MetaG | ecosystem: Environmental > Aquatic > Marine > Coastal | place: USA: Chesapeake Bay...
AACCCCATGTCGGAAACAAAGTCTTTCACGCCCTGGGACATATTTCTTAGAGGGCTTAATTCTTTTACCGCAGCGCTTTCCCTCTTAGCCGCTGCAACCCTGGCTTTAACTCGTTTATTGCCCTCTCTAAGGGTTTGATTAGCAATCTCTGCCATAGCCCCCGCTGCTTCCCCCTTAACACCGAAAGTGGCTAGGGCTGACTTTATTGCTGTCATCTGTAGCTTTTTGATAGCAACCCCTCTAACACCCTTAGCAACTTCTTCAGAAGCAGCCACCGCTGCTTCCTTCAAGTCACCTTTTTTCACGCGATTTATGAAGGCTCTTACAGCCGCAGCGGTAACAATCCCAGTAGGTGTGGCAAGGGAACCTAGCCTGTATTCAAGCCCGCCTGCCAAAGCAGCCTGTAGGTCATTAAACTGGTTTGGAGCTTCTTCCCTCAGCGCTTTCAGTGCTTTGGTGTAGGCTTTGTACACTTCCCTCGCTACAGGGGACAAGGTGCGATAGAACCCTATCTGACCCCTTAGAAACTGCCTACAGGAGGCAGAGCGGGAGATACAAGCTAAACCACAAGAGAAGCCTTTTTTACAAACGTCCTTCTTCACCGAAATCTCTCCAATATCTCTTGGACTTTGGAACCATACTCATCCGTGTGTACAGCAGGTGCAGCGGGCGCACCTTGCTTGCTCTTCTCGGCATCGGCAGTCAAGTCTCTGTGGGTTTTTACGGAGGCTTGGAATATGGCGATTAAGTCTTTTACCGAAGCCTCCCCCCTAGCTGCCTTTAGGTCTTGTAAGACTTCATGGGCGAGGGATAGGCATGCTTCTGCTAGTTTTTCTCTCATCTAAATTTCCTAGAACAACAACCTGGGTTATTCCCTTTGGGTGTATTTACCCTTAGTTCCTGGAGGAGTTTTACAGCTTCCGCTCCCCTCCCCGATGCCAACCACAGTTGGGCTAGTTCTATCGCTTTAACTCGGTTCATCGTCACACTCCCACATTTCAAATAGGAACTTAAATGTTCCATTGGACAACCACCCTGTGCCATCGAATTGAGGTATGTAGACTTTGGTGTAAGTCTCCTCCCCGACGTTCAGTGTAACATTGGTATCTACCATCACTAAGTTACCGTAGCGAAGCTGAACAGGGACTTCTTCCTCAGAAGAAGGGTCTCTGTATGCCAAGGCAGAGTCGTCCACAATGACCACCCTTTGAGCATATGGCATGGATAGAGAGAAGATTTTCTCCGGAGATTGCCCCTGGTTGGTAAGGTAGGCGAATATCCCCAACACAGTCCTCCCTGTCCAGCAGTACAGGTCTGAACGGATGATTACCCCATCCACCCCTCTGACTGTAACAAGGGCATCTGTGGAGTCCTCTATGGGTTTGATGATGTAGGTGAAACCAGCGTCCCTCTGGGCAGAGGTCAAGTACACCACTTCTTCGTCTTCAATGGTCACCAGGTTACCCTCAGCATCAGGTTTCACCCCACCATACTGGGCACAATCAAGACCGTCGCTGGGCTTCAGGTGATACACCCTGTTACCCAAGAGAGCCTCGCCTTCTAACACGGTGGTGGTGGTGTCTTCTGGGAATAATTTTGAGCAGTCTCCCCTGGCTACGCAAGGGTCTTGACTCACATTGGGCAATACTTCTTTGACTACCAAAGACCAGCTTTGCTCATAGACAAAGTGGCTAGAATCAGTCAGTCCTTGAAATGATTCCCGCTCCAAGGTGAAAGGGGTTTCGATAGAGAAGTCCGTCCCTAACGGGACTCGGTTCATCAAAGCCCTGGAGCAAGCCCCTAGCAAGTAAGTGGCATAATCATGACCACTTCTGGTCTGGTGGTTTTGGCAGGATATTTCCAGCAGAAAGTCCATAGAGCGTTCCAGAACCAGCGGTACTCTTTGCAGAACAGTGGTTGTAGAGCCTGTGAACCTGACTGTTATGCTCCTAGGAAATACCACTACCCCCTCTTTATCTTGAACGTCAGCCAGACGCAAGACATTCACATCCAGAGGGATTTCTGGGCTGGCAAGCAAAGAGTTGACCATGAATCTCTCGATTTTAGCTATGGTCATGGTGTGTCCTCCCCACCTGAGTCATTGGGTCTAGAATTGGGTCTTAAACGCCCGACCCAGTTAGGGTCTGTATTGTTGTTAGTCTCATGGTCGTCTTCCCTGTAATCCGGCTGGGTGCGGGAACCTGGGTCTGTCCAGTGACCGCTGAACCCCTTTCCACTGACAGAATTGAAGCGTTGAGGAATCGCCCAGACCCGCATAATACCTCCATTGTTAACAGCTAGTTCGGAGGGTGGTACAATGGCAGCATTGTTTGTAAGGTTGGCTTGCAGTTCCTTGATAGCTCTCTCATAATCTTGGGTTACATCCTCTCTCCTTCTAACAGAGTCCAGATAGTACCTGGCTATCACCAGGGAAGTCCTTCTTCTGTTGGAAGAGATGAGTAGAACTCCTGCCCTGGGTGCCTGGGTTATGTAGGAGTCTATCAGTGACTCAGCGTCCTCTATAGCCATGCGGATTCTGGCATAGTTCACAGAGTCTGCGGAAGGGTCTTCTATGTTAGAAAGTTGTATTGCCTCCTGAACACCGTATGCTAGGATGAAATGGTCTACAGAAGCCCTCAACGGTGCCCCTGTGTCTGGATAACCCTCCCCTAGGCTCCCTGGTACAGGTGGGGGCACAGGGAGATTATTGTACACAGGGTAGGAGTTGAAGGTGCGAACAGCGACTTTGCGAATTTCTGCTGCAGAAACGCTGTCTGTTGCTCCACGGAGACAAAGGGATATGTCTTCTGGTGGGGAATAGCTTACTTTGACTCTGTCCTGCCAGGTGAATGTGGAAGCAGAGAGTTCCAAGGCAACCACTGTGTTGCTCGAATAAGAGTAGCCTGTTACAGGCTCCTCCCCATAGTTTATCCTGAATGCAGTCAAAGGGACACTAAGTTGCCCTGTGTCCAGTGCCGAATCAAACTCCATCTCTACCAATGTCGGGGAGACGAGTGTAGCTGCTTTTATCTTAGGTATCGCCATCTATCCTTTTCCTCTGTGGAAGTGAAGCCGAGTGTTTGCCAGAAGCCAGGGATTCCTTGAATAACATCTATCTCTAAAGAGGTATTGCGGATGAGGAAGTTCACTGCTGAGGGCAGGTTTAGGTGAGGAGGTGCATCGTACCAGCTTCTGATTAGAAGCCTGCCATCCCCTTCCAAGGTAGCGTACACCTCAGTGGTTTCTGAGGAGACGATGTATTCCCCCGTCTCCTCTTTGGTAATTAGACTATAGTTCGTCAAGAAAGTATCCCTCCTGTAGGGACATTACTTTTTGTGGTTGTTCCCCCATGGCTCTTACCAAGGTTTGTAAATCTTCTATATCACGGATGGAACGTGGGTCTGGTAAGGGGAAACCCTGGGACTGTACTAGCTCTACAAGCGCCGAGACTAGCCCAAGGTCGGTGTCTTGGTAGGATTCGGGCAGGATACTGTCTACACCAGTTGTAATTACCCCTTGGAGCAAGTCTGCTAGTTCGGAGGATATGATACCACTGGAAGCCCCTAATATTTCTTCCGCAGAGCCAGTAACTTTGTCTATCAGTCCATTTAAGTCCCCTGAGAAACCTTCTAGAAGACCTTCAGGGATAGAGGGAGTCACTCTCTCTGAGTAAATATCCTCAAATACCCGCTCTATCTCACGGGAAGCCAAGCCAGGTATATTGGGTAAGCTCTTCTTAACTACTTGGGGAGCGTTTTTTAGTATGGACTCGAAGTTGGCAAGTTCCCCTAGTGCCGAACCTACTTCGTCGAATTGAAGATACTGCTTAACATCCCTGGTAATGCTGTAGACATCGTTTAGAACCCCGCCTATCAGGTCGGAAACCGCTTTGATTCCAGAGGGAATCTTGAAAGGGCTGCCGGAGGTGGCTTCTAGCAGGGCAATCACCTTTTCCCCAGATATTTCCAGGGAAGGTATAAACTCTGCGTTCCTCACCAAGGAACCCTCTAAGACAGATATGTCCACGTCTCGGATAGGTTGCAGGACTTTGGTAACAGGGGCGATTATTGGGGAGATAAGAGCGTTACTTACAGCTTGTAAAACCGCTCTTACCTTTTTATTTTTGATAGGCTTGAAGGCAGAACCGTCTTTGATTGAGCTTACAGAGTCCTCGAAGAATGTTTGCAGGGAGTGCCCCATCTGGGCTATTTCTTTGGCATTGGTTCCTAATGGCGTGGTCTCTTGTATGCTGTGGGAACTCCCTGCCCATACATACCTGTTGTTCTCAAGGATGCATACAACAAAGGCATCACATCCTGGTTTGGCATTTCTTTCTACGGCAACAAGACCCAAGTTCTTTTCATTAGCTGGTGGTAGCTTGCCTTTATCGTAGATGGGGAGGCGAAGCATTTTGTTTGTGGGCTCCTTTGTCTCTCCCACCACTTCCCCCAGAACAGGTCGGTTGTAGTCGGAGTTTACCAGGAGCACTGTAACCTTTTCCCCAACCAGGGACTCAGGCTGCTTACCGTCGAAGGGGGGATTGGCTTCCAGCCACACAGAAGGCTGGGCATATTCACCTTCTCCTTTAAGCTCTGGGTCAAAGTCCTCCAGGCTAACTCTAATCCTGCCTCTTTCCTCTGGGTCTTCAACGTCATAGATGGTAGCAATGGTCACAGACCCAGGTGCCCTGTATTTGACATCTTTCACCACAGGGATGTCTACTATCAGGTCGGTTAGGTTGCGGATGAAGTCGGATTGTTCTAACCGTCTCATGGCATCTCTTCCAGTCTACAACAAAGTATGGTGGTCTTCTCTTCCAGCATACACCGCATCAACCTGTGCACACCGTCTGCAATGTCCCCTTCGGGGGTTAGGACTATAGGGAAGCTTAGGTCAGCGTTTTGCACCCTTCTGACGTGTTCCAGGATAGAGCCAAAGGTTGGAATCTTCATCATAGGGTTTCCTTGGTCGTCTTCAAAGGAATACCAAAAGTCCTGTTTCAGCACTTCCATGAAGTAATCGACAGGTAAGTAGTACCTGGGGCGCACCCTAGCAGTTTCCCACAAAACTTTCTCTTCCCAACACTTACCATTTCTACAGAACATATTACACCTCTACATCAAAGACAGGTTCATCCGCTGCCACTAGGTCTGCAGCAGCATAAGCGTAGCATGGTCGGAAGAAGTTGGTTTTTTCCTCCCAGGTGTCGCGGAGGCGTGGGTAGGAGGACTCAGGGTAGTCTTTCCAGGTTTTGGGTAACTTGATAAGTTTACCCTCCTCTATGTCTTTGGAGAGGAAACCGGACAAGGGAAGGTTGCCTACACGAGTCCACCAGCCACCTAACCACAGACCAAATAAAGACCTTCTCTGTTCTTCTGCATTATACGGCACGGTCTTTGGCTCCTTCCACCCAGGTTCCTCCTCACTTCCAACTCTGCCGGAAGCAGGTTCCCACCCTTCTTCTTGGGGAACATCTATGTTTTCAAAGGAGGATACAAGGTAGTCTTCTTGGAAGAATCTTCTGCTACTCGCCTTTCTAAACTCTACCTCATAGAGAGGCACTGGTTCCCTTTTCTTCTCCACAACAGAAAGGACATCGTTTTCCTTACCGAACAAGACGAACAGGTCGCAGATGGACTCGGCGGATAACCACTCCTTGCCGTTCCTGGGGTAATCTACAGGTAGGCGAAGGAATCCATGTTTTGACTCCGTGCCTTGGTTCTCATCTGCTTTGGCATAGTCTGCCAAAGGTGCAAGAGTGAACCAAGGTTCTAAGAGAGAGCTTGAGTCTTTCTTAGAGGGGTAGACTGTGTAAGTTATTTCCCTAAGAATCTCCTCTGTTACGTCAATCGTCGCCCCGGTAGTTTCTATTTCCACTGTGTGGAATTCAGGGGTCAACCTAGACCCTGGGTCGAAGGAGAGCCTGGCTCTTGTAGAGCTAGTTGTCCTGTTCTCTATGCCCTTTAACTTCTTGCTGCCCGTAGGCTCCCCGTCCACCCGTATGTTGATAAAGTCAACTCCTTCAGGGAGAGGGAAGGTGAATACCTTGGGGTTCATTCTTACAGAGTTTTCCGGTGTGACTCCGTGCAAATCCACCGTGTCCACTAATGCACGGAGGGTGGCTAGGGTGCCCTTAGACCCCCATGTGCCATACCAGACCCCAGGCTCTCCTCTTTCTTCTGGCTCCCATGGGATTATTTCATATTCTACGGTCTCGCTGCCCCCAGCTAACCTGGAGATTCCCACCATTCCAGGTTCCTCCGCCTTGAACCTCCATCCTGCCCCTTCAACATACTCCAAGTCCATGGGAGGGGAGAGGAGAGGCGGTTCATCGAAGTACACATAGCTGCCTTGTACTATGTAAGGGGCTAAACGCCAGGGGAAGCCAGTCGGGGAGAGTTGAGCTAAGGAACCGTAGAAGTAAAACTCATTCCCAGAAAAGTCCTCAAAGAACCTGCCCTGCCAGTCTGCCCAGTTTGTAAAGCCTTTGCCGGAGAACACAATCTTCATGTTGCCTATTTCAGGTCTGGACGACCTGGACAGAAGATTGGTTCCCCAGGAGATAGACATGAGGTTCCTTCTTTGAGCCTCTGTTCCCCCTACTGCGGAATAATACTTTCCCTGCCACCCCCATTGTTGGGCAAGGAATGATAGAAAGCTGCTCTTTGCTGTAAAGGGGTTCAGGTAGTCTACTATGTAGAAGAACAGGGTTTCGTATGCCTTGTCTAGCTCTTTGTCCCAGAACCCAGTCAACAACTTGGTTATTTCCAGGTTTACAGGGGTCTTGGTGAAGCTCCTTAGAACAGAGACTCTCCCAGACTTAGAAAAATTTAGGAGGCAGATATTCTCCCTGTAGTCTGGTATGCCATCTAATGTGTCTCTTCCAACAGGTTGTAGGAATAGTTGAGGTTCTTTCTTAATTACTGTCTTTCTGACCCGAACAAACAGGTTCTTTATGGTTCCCACATTGTTCAAAGAAACCTCTTCTGAAGAAGTTTCTATTTCTGCCCATCCCTCTTGTGGGGAGATTTCTACAGAATCGACGAAGAAGCTAGTATCTGTTTGCACCCTTACTGATGCCAGCCCCTCAGTCCTAACTCTAAGAAACCCCTCCGGGTACCCTGGTGAGTAGACTTTCTCTTCATCGTCCACCAGTAAGTTGTTGGTAGGGAAGTTTGGGTCGAGGAATACGCCGTACAGCATCTGCTGTGTGGGGAGGGACTCTTCCTCCTCCGAGGAGGAGCTTTCAGTCAAGGTAAAACCCAGTATGTAATCCCCTGGCACCGCTTCGAGGCGGACATTGTCTATCTCAAATTCAGGGAACTCGAAAGTCCCCTCTCCTGGGAAGTAGACTTGGGTTTGGGGGTGACTTAGCCGTAACCCCTCTTCAGAAACTACAGGGTTATATAGCTGCCCAGTGTCCTCTCTGTAATCTGACTTCAGGGACTGCGGTAGTCTGTCGTAAATTGCCATTAGAACAAAGCCTCACCGAAGAAGGCAGGGACTGGAGGAATTGTTCCTCCCTCAGAGACGAAATATGAAGACGGGGGTTGACCTTCCGCCTTTACTTCCACTAGAACATCACCAGGTATGGAAACAGAGTCCTCACCAGATTGTATGGCTTCTGTAGAAGTCACCAACCTTTGAACATATCCCAGGGAAGCCAATTCTTCCAAACTTTCGCCCTCGGGAGAGAAAGGTCGTATGACCTTGAACAGGTCGCCTTCCTCGTCTGACAGTATGTCCTCATGGTTGTAATCTGAGTCGAAGAAGGGTGTGCTGTTAATGTTGCTAGTGGTTTCTTCCAACAGGTGCAAGTATGCCTCAGGGTTTAACACAGGGGTAAAGCTTCTCTTAATACTGTAGTTTACAACCCTGTTCCCCTTAACCAGCTTGGTTGTAGAGCCAGGGTTAAGGCGGAACACAGGCTCTACAACGGTCGGAGGGATGTAAGAAACCTCCACAAGAAACCCTGTGGACACATAGGTGTCTACGTCTAACGTGAAAGGGGTGAACGGTGTGGCAACCAAAAAGTTGTTTCCCCTTCCGTCGGTCAAGTATTTCCCGATAGGAAAACGTGCATTGTACTTTTGGGGGAATAGGCTGGTGGTTGCGGTGATGGGGCGAATATAACCAAACTCTTCGTAAGACTTTAAGTCCGCAGCCATATCCCCTGTAGTGGAATCATGCTCAAACCCTTCGAGAACCACATAATATCTTTGAATCGCCCCTAACTCAAGGTCTATGTAGTGTAGGTTGGGTGGGTATGACCCTTGACCGGGAAGCGCTTCAGGTGTAACCAGGTATTGACCTGAAGTGTAAGTCGCACCATAGATAAATGCTGTAGGAGTAACAGGTGTGGAGGATACCAATCCAGAAGACTGTAATGTACCAAAGTCCGTGGTATCTGGTGCTCTCACAAAAGATTTTTCTACAGTCCAGATGGGGGAGTGAACCTGCACCCCAGAGGGGAAATACACAAGACTTGGGAAGTCGGAGGGTTCTGCTAACACTAGGTCAGGGTTGTATCCTCCTACAGAAGAGTCGGTGCCACGACTATAGCGTTCCCCGATGCTCCATTCCTTGACAGATTTTGAAGTGGAAACATAGTTTCGATTAAGGTCGGTCAGGATATCCCCACTGGCGGTAAAGGGGTTTAGGGCTACCCTTAGTTCTACACCGCCTGGGTCAAGGATTACATCCCCGACGGAGTAGGATTCACCCGAGATATATGCCTTCACTAGCCTAAGACGCAAGTACCCACTGATAGAATAATAGGACTTACTAGGGTACAAAGGGTTGAAGTCCTGTAACACAGGGAACATGGAGCCGCTGTCTTGTACCAAGTCCCCCACCTTTACGGAGAAAGTAGGGTCATAGTCTTTCGACTTACCCCCTCCTCCTCCTAAAGGAGGAGCGAATGCCTCTATGGACAAGATGTCGGGGTTCCTGTAGGGTTTCCCTCCTGCAAATTTCTTAGGCAGTTCTGTGGAGAAATACCCGTTCAAGTCGGAAATTGATAGATTAGCGTCCGCAGGCAGACCCCCTCTCAGTAGAGCTTCTCGGAAGGAATCACGGATTCCCTGGGCCACCTCTTTCTGTGTAGTGGGCAGACTGCTGTAGCTAACAGATACTTCTAGGTCTACTTTGTTCCTTGGTATGGAGTCCAAGGTCAAGTTATAAGCTGCTGGAACCAAGTTTTCCAGATAGGATTTGGCCAGGCTTACCTCCCCTGGGCTTAGGGGTGTAGAACCTGGTGCCAGGACTCTAAAGTGAACGACTCTGGCGTAGGGGTCGAACTTTATAAAGCTAGTGGTGCCATACCCGAACAAGTCTTGAAACAGACCTTTCCAATCATCTTCTGAAACAGGGACTCTTCTGCGAATCAGGGAGAAGAATCTCTCTTTGGCTGCACGCAGGGTTTCGATGTCCTCACCGCCGAAGCCTGGTTCAGGGTTCTCGACCCTTTCTACACCGATGATGTTTTGAAAACCAGTCACGGAGAGAGCAGGGCAGTTACCAGATACTCCCCTGGTGGTACAGGTGAAAGTCCCCCTCCCAGAGGTAGTTCCCCTGGGGATAAGGATAGCTTGCCTAAGCTCATATTCCTTTCCTAAGGAAGGCGCTGATACAATGTAACCTGCAGGGATTATAAATGTGTCTGTAGCAGGGTTGGTCAGGTAGACATCGACCAGGACAGTGGCAGCAGCCCCTGCTCCCCTCTGTGCCCCTAAAAAGGGAGCTACCCACTCTGTGAGCAATTGTTCAGGGAGTTGGTTGAAGTAGAATAAAAACTCCTGGAAGGCAAACACCTGACCTTCCAAGATAGCTCTTAATGGTGAACCATCCGAAAAATCTGTAAGGAGACCTTGGCTCCTGCTGACAATGTAGTCAGAAACCTCTTTCACCAATTCCCTCTCTGAGCGAGGGTCTATGGGGACTGCGGGTATGGGGACATACCTGGTCATGCAATTTCTCCTCCATCAATGGTGGAGATGGAGTCTTTCAGGATTGTGCCTGTGATAAGCCCTTCCCCGAAGGTTTCTAATTTGACAAGGGGAGAGCCAACCTGGGCTTCCCAAGAGGTCGTTTGGGCGGGTGCAGTTATTGGAGAGACTGCCAGGTTCTCGTCGAAGTCCCCTCCATTGAATTCTATTTGCCCACCAAAGACCTTGGAACCAGGGACATATTGGGAGGTGGACACAGTTACAAACACTCCATCAAAACCCCCTTCACCAGATAGCTTGACAGAGTCTGAAGTGAGGGGAGGGTAGTGCCAGTCTTCCTCCAGACCGTCGAAGAGGATATTCTGGGCACCGTTCAACCATTTTGAAGTTATAACTACACCTGAAGCAAAATTTGTCTTTGACATCGCACACGCAATCCTGTTATTTAGGGTATTTTACCCCCCACACTGGGAATATGCTAGAGAAAGATTAATTACTTCATCATCAGGGAAATCCTCAAAGGATAGTTCCCCTGCCCACTCTTTCCAGACTTTGTCTAGTTCCCTCTGCGGCATACCTACTTTAACACCAATCCGGTGCGCTAGGGCAGGGGAGATTAGGCATGGAAACTTGCCCCCTGGGGCAGCGTACACCCATCCTGCTTCCAGGGCTTCCCTTAAGAATTCTTGCCTCTTGGCAATAATATCCTCCTCGGTGTTTCTGTACTTATCCTTCATTCATCTGTGACCTCCCGTATTCTTCCGACTTTATGTTCTTCGGTCAAGCCTAGCCCAGAGAAGGAAGTAATCATAAAACGTTGAGTGATTAGGCGAATGGGGCTATTATACCATACCTTGGGAAAAATAACAATAAAAAACCACTGCTAAAAAGGCAGTGGTTCTTGAAAGGTTGTATTCCAACCTTTAACCCCTAGACCAGGAGTTAACCGTCAACCCTAGTTCAATAGTGGAGACGGAGCCAGATTCCCGGTCAACCTCCGCTACATTCAAAGACATCAATTGACACCCTTGAAGAACATACGGTGGGCCATTGGGCGTGTTACCGTCACAGTTGGTAGGTTGAACCAAGATGGTAAGGAACTCGCATTGGTAAGAAAGCCAGAGTTCTTCGATTTGAACCGAAAGCTCTGGGGAATAGGGTGCTGTCAGGGTTACATCGTCTAATGTCCGTGGGCCAACCACCTTATGAATCCTGTTCCCTGTGCCATTGGCATAAGTGTTAGAGTCAGCGGAGTCGCTGATACCAGAGAACTGAGTCCAGATGGATTGAATCCCTTGAATTGTTACGATGTAACTAGACTGTGTGATAGGCTTTATAATCGCCATTCTGTTTCCTCCTACGCGAGGATGTCTCTAACAAGCGCAGCAGAACCTACTAAACCTGTTTGACCTAAACCAACCAGTTCGATAGAACGCTCGATTGTAAACTCGGCGCGAATTACCCTGCGTTCCTTAATGGCATATTCAGGGGTGGCAAAGGGGGTGCCAGAAAGCTGATAGGTGTATGCAAAAGCAGGAGTGGACATAGTAACACTTCCGGTGGGCATAATACCAGAGTCAGGGTTACCTGGGCAGTAGAACAGCAAAGCAGCGTTTTCAGGGAAGATGGGGGAAAGAGCGCCAGTAGTCAAGTCTAACTTGCGACCTTCTGCTACACGTACACCACGGGACAGGTTGAAGTAACGAGCCAGTACATCCACGTTAATGGAGTCCGCACTGGTGTACTTGATGTTGTCACGGATACGGGGGCTGCTTACCAGGGCATCAAACACGGCTTCCCCTAAGAGCAAGCTGTTGGGTCTTACACCGATTTGGTTGGCTACCAGGCGGGAGAGACGATTGATGTCTTTGATAGGGTCAGCATTGGCATCTGCCCAATCCCCACCACCTGCTTGAACTGCGTTAGCAGCTTGGAAAGCAGTCCAGTTGGCATAACCTAGGGGAGCTTCATAAATGCCCAAGGTGCTAACAGCGTCAGCGACAGTGGCTTCGTAAGATTGCAGCAAGCGCTGCATGGTGTTGCGGGTTTCAATAATCCGCAAGTCCACTTTAGCAGGGCCATCGGTTGCATCTTCCAGAGTCTCAATGGGCAGTTCCCATGCCAGGACTTCTTGGTTCAGGTTGAAAGGAGTTGTGTCAAAGCGACTTTGAACAGCGGGGATATTAGAACCATAGGCACGCCTGTAGTCGCCAATGGCAAACTGTTCCTTACCAAAACGCAGGACTCTGCCTGCTCTGGTTGAGACATCTACCACAGGGGCAACGAAGTTGGCGATATTACTCTCAGGGAGAATATAGCCTTGGGCTAACTTGGAAAGGACGGTATCTACACCGCCGAAGGTGGATTGTAAGTTAAGCATTTTTAGCTAAAGGATACGAGGGCGAAATTTCCTGAGATTTCTCTCACCGTAGGGGTAGAGCCATTGAGTGCAACAGCGACTGCACCTACAGCATCAGAACCGCGACCTTGAGCGTCAACGGTTAAACCTACACCGACTGCTGGGGCGTTGGCAGTGTCGATTTCCACCAACAACAGACCAGAGGTTGCAACAGAAGCTACCCTTACACCTTGGGCGGCGGAAGTATCAGAAGCGGCGAGAATTTCAAATTGGTTCACACCAATGGGAGTGAAAGTGGCGGAAGCTACTTCACCCATTTCTACGAGGACTGGGCCACCGACAGCATCTTGGTCAATGCCTACCACGCGATGAGCGCGGACAGCATTGGCACCGACGTTGGGCACGGTCTCTTGGAAACGAGTTACTTGGCTACCATAAACTGGGATTGAAGCCATAATGTTCTAAGTGTTTTGTTAACTTGGGAGTATATTACCCTCCACGGAGAGGGGTTAGTTTGCCAATGCGCGCAGGGCTTGTTCAAAGGTGGTATTGTGTTCTTGAGCGTACTTTTCCACCTTTTCAGAAAAGTCTTGAAACTCTTCCTCAACGACAGGTGCTTCGGCTTCGGTCACCAGTTCGGAAAAGTTTACCGGAGCAGGAATCCTGGAGAGGATACCGATGACCATGTCAGAAGCAGTTTTTCCTTCAGAAAAATCCAAAGTCCCTTCTTCCAAACCGACCACAAACTCAAGGAGTTCCTCTTTGGGGAAGGTGCCTTCGGTCATCTGACCCTCGTGGTATAGGTGTTCCACCTGGGTGGTTAGGACTTCTCTCCGTCTTTCCCTGAGGACTCTATTTAGTTCGGATTTGGCTCTTTCTTCGCTGGCTCTGAGTTCAACGATTTGTGCCAATAGCTCTTTGTAGTCTTCCTGCACCTGCGGAAGAACTTCTTCTTCTTCTTCTTCCTCTGGAAGAACTTCTTTGACTACAACCCTGGCTGGGACGGATTCCTTGAATTCTTCTTCCTCCTCCGCCGGAAGAACTTCTTCTTCCTCTGGAAGAACTGGCTCTTTGAATTCTTCCTCTTCTTCCTCTGGAAGAACTCCCTCTTCCTCCGCCGGAAGAACTTCTTCTTCTTCCTCTGGAAGAACTTCTTTGGGCTGGGGCTTGGATTTCTTCTTCTTCTTCTTCCTCTCGCCTTCACCGGAGCATTCAAATTCGATTTCCGCCATGATGGTCTCGTCTTCGCCCTCGGAGAAGAGGATGCCTTCCAGACCCTTGACGGCAGGAGCCACTCCCCCCAACATCGCAATGTGCTTCAAGGTATAGTGCCCTTTCTTAGGGTTAACAGCGCTCTCAGGCGGATAGAAGGAAGCGCTCACTTTCCTGTAATTGCCATTGGAAATCATCTCCTCCATTTCCGAAGTGAAATCTACGTCGGCATAGAGATTCTCCCCTTCCCTGTAGACACTTTTCACCCAGCCATAGGCGGGCACTTTGTCATTGTCCTCATGCCCCACGCGGATAGGCGGTTCATGGACGCTTAGGTCGAAGGAACTGACCATAGACTCCAGGTCTTCCTCGGAGAAGGTCTTGGTATAGCCGGAGGAACTAATTTGTTCTCCTGCCTTGAAAATGTGAATGCGTTTCATGGTATTTTTTAGAATGTTTACCCTTATGGACTGAAGAACGAATTGGCTTTATTGGCTTCCACGTCCTCCACATATATTTCCCCGTTTTCATCCCTCTGCAGTTTTACCTTGAAGTGGGACTCTACCCAGGATAGCATTGGTTTCACGTTGAGTTTTTCCATCAATGTTCCTAAGTCCTGGGCAGTGAGGGTGGAAGGCTCTTCCAGAGGGAAGTCTCTTCTAAGCTTGGGAATAGCCACCCCCATGCCGAAGTTAAGCTCCACAATCCACTTGACCAGGGTTTGTTCCAAATTAGTAGAGATTAGCTCAGAAAGCTCCAGGGCTTTCCTGGTTCTTACGTCTTGAGCCACCTCACTGGAAGCTCTGCTCCCTGCCTCGGAAGACCCCGCTTCATCTTCCCCAGCTATCAACAAGGAAATCTCCTTGTGTAGATACTCCCTTAAATTCTGGAATGCCTCTTGGGAGCCGGTCGGGTTTACAAAGTCGAACGACCATCCCTCTGGCAAGACTGCCCCAGTCTCTTGGGAGAGGTTGGTGATGAGTTGGTAGATGCTATCTACTTCCTCCCTGGTTGCAGACATCGGAGCCGTGGCAATGGCAGTCGGAGTGGCGTAACGGTCTGTGTACAGAACTTCGCTCTCCAGAACCCTTCTTTTCACTTTTACCAGGAAGTAAAGGGCTTTGCCCAACCCTGAACCGTAAGGGTCTCCATTGTTCTGAACCCAATATCTGAAGGAAATTATTTTTCTATTTGGGATAGGGACTCCCTTGTAAGGGTCTTCCTTGGTGAGGAGGCGCATAGAAAACCCTCCTTTGGCAGAAGAGTCCTGGGTGAACAGGAACCTTCTGGGGTCTCTGGGTCGGATGTCGTAAGCTTCTATAACCCCTCTGCGGCTCTTTCTCCACATTACTTCTTGAGGAGAGTGTCCATAGATGTAGGCTTCGCAGGACTTCCTGTACACCTCGTCCATGTTCAGGTTGGATAATTGTCTTTTAACTTCTTCGCAAACCTTCACGTCCTTGGGCTTCTCTGAAGCAGGCTCGATTATTAGCTCTCTGGAAATAATTTCTTGGCACAGCTTAATCATGTTGGCAAGCACTGTGCTATCGTATAGGAGCTTAATGTAGCTGTCTAACGCTTGTAAGCCCCCTCTGTTTTGAAGGAACTCATCGGAAACCTGGACTATTTCAATATCCTTCCCACTTTCCTTAAAGGGGAAAGAAGCATATTGAGCCCAAGGGTTGGCTAGATAGGGGGCTATCTCCCCGGCTTGAATCGGTGACTTTGAAAACCTCTTAGCCATTTTCTCCTAACTGTACTGTGAACGGTGGGATAGCACCCTCATCCCCCACTGAAATGCTGAGTGTAAGTTTTAATAAACCTGAATCATCCCTCTTAGCCTCTACCACCACTTCGGATATCCTCGAGAAGAACCTTAGTATTTGTTGGGATACTTCTTGTTCTATGCTAGTCCGGGTGGAAGCTTCAAAAACATAATCAGGCAGCCCAAATGACTGTCGCATTACCCTCTCACCTACCCTTGTTCTGAGCAAGTAGGTAACCTGTTGTTTTAGCTCAAGGAGACCTTGAGACACAACTAAACGACCGTTGGAAACCTTAAAGGGGTAATACAGGGAACTCATAAGGAATAAGGGGACGAGGGTTAGCTCGTCCCTCTACTAAGTTAGTTCAAAGCTTCCTCAAAAGCAGTAGCAGCTTCCAGGGATTGACGGGCAAGCTCCTCATAGCTCCCTTTGAAAGTAGGGAGTTGGGCGAGGAAGCATTCAAAGGCTCTGGACTCCTTAATTTGTTTTTCATCCAGTAACCTTCTGACTAGAGCGATTGCGATGGAGTAAAACATGGTTAGAATCCTTGTTCTGCAACAGCGGTGGAGATGTCACCTACAGCGACCCTGAACAGGTCAATTTCAATCCTCTCCGTTACCGTGGCTGGGACGGCGAAGATTTGGATGTTAACAATGCCGTTTTCTAAGTTGACGGAGGGGTTGTTCCTGCTATCCACTATAACTTGGTAAGCGTCGTTGGCAGTGTCTCCGAAGAGATAACCATCGGCGAAGAAGTTGTACATCACAGAGTTTGCGATGCTTCTCACTTCATTGAATACAACGGCTGGACCTTCTGCCACACTGAAGATTCTGTCATCGAAGGCATTACGGAGGGTTCCGTACAGCACATTCATAATGACCCGAGTGTTAACAAATTGGTACAGGCGTTCGGAGGAACGTTGAATGTCCACCCTAGTCCTGCCACCCCAAACAAAAATCTGGTCTCCGTAGCCAGGCAAACGTCTTAAGGCATTTAACCCATAAGGGTTGGAGATGTCTTGCTGAGGAGTGCTGATGGCGATTTGTACATCCCTGGCACCTAACAAGGCATACTTGGTGCCTGCAGGTGGGGACTGAAAGCCACCTTCGTCTCGGTAGCGTCTTAGAGCCAAACCTGTTACCCAAGCAGTCGGGGGAACCCACACACCGTTGTCGTTTAGGACTTTCGGGCCATAGTAGGCTACAAACCCTTGAGGGTTGGAATACAGGCGTGCATCTTCCAAGAGACGAGCATGGGTGTTAACCCCTGTCTCAATGATTTCAACATTGCCTGCACGTTGCCCTTCATCCAATAACTGGAAGGCAGTGACTACTTTGACATTCCACAAGCTGTCTGGGACACCAGAGGAAGGTTCCAGGTAATCTACCTCTACAAGAGAGTTTAAGAAGGTAGGAGTCCCTGCTGTTACCTCCACCAGTGCAACATTAATGCCAGTGTCGCTTCTACCTGTTGGTACGCAGAAGTAATTATCTTCACCCGCTAATATCGTTAAAGGCTGAGCAGACCCGTTCTCCAGATAGGAATAAAGGTAGTCCCCAAGGGAAGAGGGGTTGAGGGAGTCGGTAAGGCGAACCTCTGTTGCACTCCCTGCCACAACAGAGTTATTCTCATCTCTGAGGGCGACCGCAGCGTTGGTAACGTCTAGCTGGTACTTTCTCCCCTTAAGCAAGTTGAAGGTGGAGACATTCAAGAATGCACCAGGGGATGTAGCTACTTTCAAGTTAGAATGGAATCTAACAGGAGTGGCAGTGGTGGGGGTTACAAAGGGGACATAGACCCCATTGTTGTAATCGGTTTCACTTGCAGCCAACTTAAAGGTGTCCACACTGGTCTTAGCAACCAGGTATGAGGTGCCAGCAGTTACCACGTTACCACCAGCATGTTCGATGTCTTCCAGGAAGAAGACTGTGTCTTTGTTGGACAGCCCGTGGCTGATAACGGTAAACAGAGTATCTCCACTGCTGTTGGAAACACCAGAAGCACTGGGGTCTGTCAACCTTCTATACACAGCTTTGAAATATACTTCGCCAGTTGGTGCTTGGAGCGTGCCAGGCAAGTGATGCAGGTTAAAGGCAGTACCACTTACATTGACACATTCGACGTAGGAGCCTGTGACCCCACGAATTGTTTGAGGAAAGTCCCAAGATAGTAAGCTGGATTCAATTAAACCAATGTTGCCAGAGCCGTCTGCCACACCATTGCTCGTGAAGTCTACAGCAATATTGCCGATTGCATTGCTGAAGCTAGAAGCCAGCTTGACCTCGGTGTCGCTAAGGGTGCCATCAACGTCATTGGCGATGACATAGTAGGTCTGACTGGTTAAGCCAGTAGGCAGGGTAGAAGAGGCTGTGGGAGAGAGGGTTACAGAAGTCCCGGAAGGTAACGTCCATTCCTCCCTCAAAGAGAGGGTGTCGGAGATGGACTCAGCGGAATCAATGCTGAACAGGCGGTTATCCCTGAGAGAAACCCTTTCCCCGAAGGTAAGTGTGTTATCAGACAGGTTGGGTTGGGATGCAACGTAATCTGCAGTCTTGGCAGGGGGAGCATCAGCAGCCGTCCACCGGACTAAGTGATTGTTGATAAGATAGGTTTCGCCAGAAACAAAGCCGTCCGCTGCTTCATGCTCCTCGAAGGAAGAGTATTCCTCGATTTCTTTGAGGTTATAGGCACCTGGGTCTATAAGGGCTAACCATTTCTTATCCTCTTCGGAGGCAATTTCCGCCATCAAAGCCCCTAACTTGACCCTTTCTTCTCTTTTGAACTTGGAGAAACCGATGGGGCAAACAAGGTATCCCTGAGGTAAATCCCCGGAGTTCAAGGCAGAGAGGCTTTGAGCATAGTCGTAGAAATTCAAGGAGGAACCAGAAACCAGGTTCTCCACTTCGTAACCATTAGATGCAAGAACATACCCATCAGGGAAAGAAACTGCAGAGAAGACAACGCTTAACTCGGAGCCATAGGCTCTTGGTGCAAGGTTCAAGGAAGCAATTTCGCTTTGGTCTGTTTCGATGTTACGGATATAGACGGCTGCGTTGACCTCTGGGTCGTTGAGGATGGCGTTGGCAATAGCTTCTGCCATGGCGGAAGAAATAGCCCGGTTCGTAGCAGTTTGACCCACGCTGTAGGTTTCAGGGACGGTAACAGGCACACCTTTGTAAGTACCAGCGGAGTCTGATTCCCCCAGTTGGATACTGTTCAGGGAAAGTTGGAGGTAGACTGTGTCACCAGCAGCAAGCTGGGAAACGTCTAACCCTACTTTATTGGCACTGAGGTCGAAACGAATCTTAGAAACGCTAGCTGGCGGATGTAAGCGGATGACCCTTACGTCCCCCACAGAAGCCATCTTGAACAGGGCTTCGATGTACTGAAGGGAAAGGTTCTGCCACTTTTCTACAGGGGTGACATTGCCCAACAAGGCAAGATATTCTCTGTAAGAATTGACTCTTACAGGGGTGTTAAACGGAAAGACTAAAGAATTGACGCTGGGGTCAGTTTCGACAGGGACGTAAATCGTGTTGAAGGAGGCAGCACGTCCTGGGATACTGCCTGCCACTTGTTCATAAACATAAGTTCCGGGGGCATTACCACGCCCTCCGGCAAAAGAAATAGTGGTCATCTAATGAATCCTGGTACCCTTCTTTAAGCCATAAGACTGGTGGCTTCGGTAACTCCACCTGTTGTCTCCGCAGAGGTCTTACATGGGATACTTACCCTGTCCTGTAGTGGGTAGCCTTCCTATCGGCACAACTTTTTCTCGATGCGTTCTTTAGTTACGGATACGCCCATTTACCTGTTCCCTAAGGTAAATTGCCAGTGTGGTGTATTCTAGGAGCCTTTCTAGGGCTGCTTCCTTGGAAGCCCAGGGGTAGTAATCTGTGTCTGCTGTCTGTGTGCCAGCGCCTTTGGGGTCGGGTATTTCTATCCTGGTGCCAGGGGCAGGTTCCTTTTTAGGGTTGTAGCCAGGGTTAGCCTCAATTATGTCCCTGTAACGGGTTTCCTCTCCAAGCTCTTCCCAGGCTACTTTTACCCAGGTGTCTCCAAGTTTCCAAGTCCTACTCGCCATTTCTAGCTCTTTCGATAAGGGCTTGGGCTACAGCTTGACCTCTGGTCAAAGCAACGGGCGCTGGTGGGACGATGACTTCTTCCTCAACGGGTGCTGGGGTTGTCTCTACAACTTCTGTCTGTACAGAAGTTTCTTCTGTAGGGGTGGTTGTGGTAGCTTTCTTTCTCATAAATTTTCCTTGCGGTATCTGTGATACTAACTTACCCGCTAAGGTTCTTCCACAATATTTCTTCTGCTTTTCTTACAAATTTGTCAGGGAGTCCGAACATCTGCCGTTGAGGTATTCCTGCACCTAGCTGGTGAGCCATACCATATGGCTCTGTATGGGCAAAAAACTGTCCAGAGGGGGATATGATTATCTTCGCCGAAGACTGCAATTCCCCTGTTTTATAGAGTACTGGCCAAGAGCCTGTGGGTTGTTGTCTCCTCTCCCAGGCTTTACCGTGGGGGTCTTTCTCTTTCGCCCACAACAGCTTAAGCTCTTCTAAGAGAACCTTTTCCATTTCTGACAGGCTCTCCTGGAAGAACTTTTCATTCAATAGCGTCAGACCCTCTACTCTAATCACGTGTCTTAACCAAGGAAGCTGCGTATCTACTCTGTATTCCTATCATCTCGTTTATCTTACTCATGGGTTGGTTCTCTAACCAGTCTACAGAACTATCCCAGCGCTGTTTACACAGGTGAAAGGCTACTTCTAGCCACTGGTTAGGGGACATTACCTTCCCCTTTAGGCAATTGTTGAACATTTCTTGGGCGAGGAACCAGAAAGCCCATTGGGGCAAGGAGAGGACTTTGCCAAAGTCTTCTGGTGACTTAGCTAAGTGCTCCAGCACCATAAAGGTCTTGACGGTGTCCTCTTCCTTGAATTCCGATTCTTCCTCCAGGTATGTCAGGAAGTAGAAGTCCTTAGGGGTAACATCCCTGAATTCCAGTGTCACCCTCAGACTGGGGGAGTAAAACAAGAAGCTAAGGTCTGGGTTCTGTCTTACTCGAAAGGGTTTTCCCCCTCCTCCTCCTGCTCCTGCCCCGTGCACTTAGAAACCAGGGCACTGAGGGCTTGGAAGTCAGAGACAGGCAGGACTTGGATTTCAGCTTCGGTCAACCGGGGTTCTTGAGACAGCCTCACCATCATGTAGATGCCTTGCTCAATGGTAGAGCGGTCACCGACTTGCAGGAGAAGCAGGTCTTGGGTGATGGCTTGGCGCATTACTACCACCCTACCGTTAGAAAGGGTGGTGGAGTAGGTCGGAAGTTCTTTAGGAATGGGTTGAGGCTTTAATTTCATAAATCACTAAGGCATGGTCTAGGTGTTCAGGTTGTACCATGGTTTCTTGGCTGAGAATAGTCGTTTTGCAAGCTGTTTCGACTATGGAAACGATTTGTTTTGTGGATAAACCACAGACGGAGGTTCTCAAATCTCCCCATCCAATGGAAGCAGAGCAGAGCAAACCTGTGTTGTGGATAATTTCTTTCATTAGGGGAACCACTTCATCCCAAGAAGGTTCTTGGAATTCAATGCACAAATCGAAGTCTGTGGGGTTTTCTTTCTTTTCTCTAGAGACCACCACAAGGCTCATATCATTATACCAAGGGTGGACTATTTCCTCAATGGTTTCTTTTGTGGGTTCGTTAAGATACAGAAGGTGAGGGATGTTCTTTGGTTTAGGTTTAGTAACAAAGGTCAACCCTAAATCTTTAGCTAGAACTTCCGCTGCTTTCCTCTTACCGCTCCGCCCATGAAACAGAATTTTCTGTATATTAGACAACCCATGATGGGCTAAAGTGTTTCTGTTTTGAAACTCTTGTTTCACACGGAGGAGTAATTCATTAGATTTCATAGTGATAAGGAGGGGTGGGTAGTTGGGACACGATATGGTCAACAGTCGGGTTGATTAGGCTGGGAAACAGGGTCAGGTGGTCATAGAACTCAAATAATTCTTGGTAATAGAACCGGTGTTCATTACATCGAGCAAGGAGCAAGTTGACTCTGTACCAGTCTGCGTCACCGGCACCCATAAGACCTTCAATTTCTTCCAGATGCAGGTCAGCGACTTCATGCCACTTTCTGACCACACCGACATGGAGGACAGAGTCAACTTGGCTCTTGAGCCATATCTCTAGCTCCAGCAATTCACCGATGTGGGCATGGTTGTTTTCACGGAATCTCTCCAGGATGAACCCACACACATAGCTCCTGTCCCAAATGGTGGTTCCATGAGAAGGCAAGGAGTGTTTGTATTGCTCAAAGATACCTTTCTGGGTTCGGTCAGGTGGGCCAAAGTGGTAAATTGTACCACCTGTCGCTTGTGAGAGTTGTTTGGCGAGGGTGGACTTCCCCGCTCTGTCTGCCCCGGATATGATGATTAAACTAGAGGTCATAGGCTGAATACTCCTTACCAGGTGGTTCTCCCGCTCCGTTAGGGTTAGACGGGCTGACTGTGGACTCATCTACACCTTTTCTAACCCTGTCATCCACCGCTATTCCGGAGAAGAAAGCATTGTTCAAGGCTAGGTCAGGCATTCCTAGCTGGGCATTAAATAATCCCCAGGTGTACAAGTGGGCTAATTGAAGGATTTTAACACCCATCTCCGTGTCTTCTTCCCGAAAGAGCCACCATATCTCATCATGGATGCTTATGATGAACAAGGTGGTTATACCTTTTTTCTTAGCCAACCAATGGACGGCTACAAGGAAGATGGAAAGAATTTCCGCACCAGTCCCTTGAATAGCCCAGTTCCTTCTTCCCGGCAGGAAGTCTCTGCCCACTACAGAGGGGCGAAGGGCTGTGGTAATTTTTGTGCCTAGCGTAGGGAGAGAGGGAGTGGGGGAATGGATGGCAATCTTGTCCATCATGTTAAAGGCACCAGAGTCTGTCCCACCAGAGAACACTCCCTCTCTGTCAGTAGTCCCTTTCTTAGCCTTGATAGCCAACTTGGCTATCTCGGTCAATTTTGACCAGGGGAGATGGGGGAATTCCCCCTGAAGGAAGGTAGCTAACCCCTTGACCCCTGAGCCGTAGAGGACGGAGAAGTTCATAATCTTCCCACATCCTCTGAGTTTACCCAAGTAAACTTCCTTTTCTTTGGAAACAGGCGTTAGCATGCGATTTCTTGGATAGTAAGATTGTCGAACCCTTCGTCAAGGGAAGGCGGGCAAAGGCGAAGTCTTTCCTGAAGTTCCAGAGCGTATTCTTTAGAGGAGGAGGTCTTAGGGAAGACGATGCCCACCACCTCAGTGTACCCTGCTGCACGCAGAGTTTAACCAGGCTTTTACGGTATTCAGAGGAACAGAACGTCCCTTCTACAACGATTTCCCGC
>Ga0099848_1000286_pt1 | contig 22685 bp, 13 predicted proteins | sample CB_VirMetaG_3_FD_78179 | JGI IMG/M metagenome (GOLD analysis project Ga0099848, IMG submission 78179) | Freshwater to marine saline gradient viral communities from Chesapeake Bay - CB_1508_1S Viral MetaG | ecosystem: Environmental > Aquatic > Marine > Coastal | place: USA: Chesapeake Bay...
CGCCGTTACTTACAACAGAACCCCAACGCAATCCCCAAAGATGTTGGTGCGAAGTTCAAGTGTGCCATGCCTATTGTGTATGCGATACGCAAGGAAGTACTACGCGGCGCACCTGTCGAAACCAAAGTGCCCGTGCGGTTCAAGCCAAGCAACAAGGCTGATGATCTGCAAGTGGGTGGCGATCACTACAAGAACATGGGCATCCAACCATGGAAGGCTATGGAATCGTGGATGACACCTGCTGAGTTCCAAGGTTTCTTGAAGGGCAATGCAATCAAGTATCTTGCTAGGTGCAATGCCAAGGGTGGGGAGAACGACATCAAGAAAGCCCATCACTACATCGGCAAACTTATAGAGGTGGTCGGCAGTGATTGAGTTCTTCGATTACGCAACCATCCTTTTGCGGATCGACGCTTTGAACAAGCAGATACAGAGCAACATCTTGGTGAAGCGGTACGAGGACAACCTGCCGCTGACCCAAGAGTTGTTGGTTCAATGCCGCCGCTTACATCTATGGCATGTACAAGAATTGGAATCTCATGGACATAGTAACAATCGACTTTGAAACCTACTACGACAAGGATTATTCCCTGTCGAAGATGACTACTGAGGCGTACATCAGAGACCCTCAGTTTCAGATCATCGGTGTAGGTATCAAGGTCAACAACTACCCAACCGACTGGTACTCGGGGGACAATGTGGGGCAGTTCCTCAAGTCCCTTGACTACCGAGACAAAGCAATACTCTGTCACAACACAGCGTTTGACGGAGCGATACTGGCATGGAGATACGGCATCAAGCCTAAGTTGTGGCTTGACACTTTATCTATGGCACGACCGCTTCACAACATGACTGTGGGGGGTAGCCTCAAAGCACTGGCAACATATTACGGATTGGGTGTCAAAGGTGACGAGGTAATCAACGCACTGGGTAAACGCCGAGAGGACTTCAACCCTGATGACATGATGCGGTACGCATCGTACTGCGTTAACGATGTGGAGTTGACCTACAAGTTGTTCAAGAAATTGAGCAAGGGTTTTCCTACCAGTGAGTTGATGGTCATCGACCAAACCCTACGCATGTACACCGAGCCGACCATCGAGTTGGATATGCAGTTGCTAATTCAACATCTCAACGAGGTGAAGATACGCAAGCGCGGATTGATTCATGACATGGGGCTGACAGGCATCTCGGAAGAAGCGTTGACCAAGACCCTGATGAGTAACCAAATCTTTGCCAAGTACTTAAAGAACTTGGGGGTCGAGCCACCAACCAAGGTAAGCGCACGAACAGGCAAGGAAACTTTTGCCTTTGGTAAGACCGACAAGGCGTTCATGGACTTACTAGAACATCCTGATGAGAGAGTGCAGGTTGCGGTCGCGGCAAGACTGGGGGTGAAGTCCACCATTGAGGAGACCCGAACCGAGAACCTTATTAGTGTGGCGAAGCGAGGTCGGTTGCCGATCATGCTCAACTATTACGGAGCGCACACGGGTCGGTTCAGTGGGGGGGATAAACTTAACCTGCAAAATTTGCCTGCCCGTGGCAACAACACAATCCGACGGGCGTTGAAAGCACCCGAAGGACAAGTTCTTGTGGCAAGTGATTCGTCACAGATCGAGGCCCGCATGGTTGCATGGGTGGCAGAGCAACAGGATTTACTCCAAGCGTTTGCTGACAAGCGAGATGTGTACTCAGAGTTTGCCTCTGAAGTATATGGTCGCACCATTACCAAGGCTGACAAGGTGGAGCGGTTCGTAGGTAAGACCTGTATCTTGGGGCTAGGCTACGGCATGGGCGCAGAGAAGTTCAGGCGCACCCTTGAGATCGGGCAGGGTGGTATCTCTGTGAAGATCGAACTAACCGAAGCCGAAAGGATTGTGCGTCTGTATCGGCAGAAGAACCACAAGATTGTTCAGTTGTGGAACAAGTGTGGGCAGGCGTTGAATGGCATTGTCAATCGTGTATCGGGTGAGATAGCCCGTGGGATTATCTACGATGAGCATGGCATAAGACTCCCCAACAACTTGTACATTCGCTACCCTGCGCTACGCGCCAACGGCACAAACTTTGAATACATCAACGATGCTCGGACTTACCGCAAGGCAATCCAAGAGCGGGTGGTAACGGGGCAAGTGTCTGATCTTTCGTGGACGAAAATCTACGGGGGCAAGGTCACAGAGAATTTGATTCAAGCCTTGGCACGGATTGTTGTGGCGGAACAGATGGCATCAATCGGTCAGCACTACCATGTGGCTTTCCAAGTACACGACGAGATCATCGTCACTGCACCGGCTGATGAAGCGACACACGCACAGCAACTTCTTGAGGGAATCATGTCCACCCCACCGATCTGGTGTCCTGATTTACCAGTCGCATGTGAGTCGGGCGTGGCAACTAACTACGGAGAAACATGATGAGCATTACAAACCTGAGTGAAGCAGTCGGGAATAAACGCAACGAAGAAGTTGTTGACATGTTAGAGAAAGCCCTTGCCGCCGCGAAGGAGGGGGGTTCAACTGATGTGTTCATCCTACTGAGGAAAGACGGTGCGTACATTCGCTACTCGCCCAAGGTCGAGGATGTGCTGGAGACGATTGCCCAGTTTGAATTATTGAAGTACGACATGTTGCGTCGTATGCACAATTGATGTACACTGGCATTTCCAAATGAACAGAAACCCCAAGGACACCCCGAGGGGCCACAACTTATGCGCTTGAGTCATTCATACTCGTCAATCAAACTGTACGAGAACTGCCCGTACCGCTACTTCCGTCAGCGGATTGTGAAGGATGTTGTCGATGAAGGTGGTGAGGCCAGCAAGTACGGCGAACGCATCCACCAATATCTTGAACTGCGCCTGAAGCAAGACGGGCTGCTGCCGCAAGAGGTCGCACACTACGAACCACTGTGTGCGTCGGTGGAACGGATTGCCAAGGGGGGCGAACTGCACATCGAGAAGGAGTTGGTGCTGAACGATAACCTTACACCAACAGGTTGGTGGGACTCTGACGCATGGCTCCGTAGCAAACTGGACATCCTTGTAATCAATAGTGACGAAGCCGTGGTGATGGATTGGAAAACAGGCAAGCGCAACCCTGACTTCTTTCAGATGCAAATCTTTGCGGCGCAGGTGTTCAAACACTTCCCTGATGTGGGCAGAGTCAAGACCAGTTTGGTATGGCTCAAGACGATGGAGATGGACACAGAGATTTATAACCGAGCGCAGGTCAACGATGTATGGGCTGAGATCATGAAGCGGATTCAGCGTATCCACAAGTCGTTGGAGCATGACAACTGGCCTATGCGCCCCAGTGGGTTGTGTCGGTTCTGTCCTGCCCGACATGACTGTGTGAGTGCTAGGGTTTAACCTAATAAAAAATACTTGACAAGATTGTAAAGGGGGGTAAGATGAGCGTTGCAACACCCGAGTCAAAGGTCAAGCGTAAGGTGACCGAACTACTGAAGAAGAACAAGATGTGGTACTTCTTCCCCGCTAACAACGGGTTCGGTAAGGGGGGTATCCCCGACATCATCGCCATCGTTGGAGGGGTGTTTGTAGGAATTGAATGTAAGGCAGACCGCACAAAGAAACCAACAGAGTTGCAAGTGCGGTGTGGTGCAGAGATCAGAGACGCAGGTGGACAGTGGTTCTTAGTTTGTGATGACCAGTCCCTTGCTCAGGTTGAAGCGTACATTGAAAAGAACAGGTGACACATGCTAGTAGTTGAACGGGCTAAGACCCTTGCACTAAAACTTAACCACCCGAACAGGGTACTTGACACCATCCCCACGGCTAAGACTGTGGAGGTTCGTGGCATCCCCCTTGTGCTTGCACCCCATCGGCTCGATGAGGTGAAGGTGCTGAATAACCTTGGCATCAAAGCACCCAGTCCCATCCTGCACTACTACGACTGGCCCGGGCAGTTCAAACCGTACAACCATCAGAAACAAACTGCTGCGTTCTTGACACTGAACCAGCGTGGGCTGGTGCTAAACGAAATCGGTACGGGCAAAACCCAGTCGTCCTTGTGGGCGGCTGACTACCTTATCAAGACTGGACATGTAAAGAAGGTGCTGATTCTTTCGCCCTTGTCCACCCTTGAGCGGGTGTGGGGCGACGCCATATTCAAAGAGTTTACACACCGCAAGTTCGTGGTGCTTCATGGCACTGCCGCCAAGCGTAAGCAGTTGCTTGAGCGGGATGCACAGTTCTACATCATTAACCACGATGGGTTCCCCATCATCGCTGACCAAACGGTTGGCATGTTCGACCTCGTTATCGTTGACGAGGCAGCAGTACTGCGCAACCCATCTACGCAGAGGTTCAAGTTGTTCCGCCGTTGGGTTGACGCTAACCCTGCAACACGCTTGTGGTTGATGACTGGCACACCTACACCCAACGACCCGACAGACGCTTGGGCTTTAGCCAAACTTGTTGGTAGTCCCCATTGCACCAAGACATTCACAGCGTTTCGTGAACAGGTGATGATGAAGATCGGGCAGTGGAAGTTCATCCCCCGACCTGAGTCGGTGGATATTGTTAAGCACATCCTGCAACCTGCCGTGCGCTACACCCGAGACGAGTGCTTTGACTTGCCTGACACGGTGATTCAGACACGACAGGTAGACCTAACGCCTGAGCAATCACTTCACTACAAGAAGATGCTCAAGCATTTCGTATCCGAAGCAATCGAGGGAACCATCACTGCGGTCAACGAGGCAGTGAAGATTCAGAAGTTGGTTCAGATAGCCTGCGGCGTAGCCTACGGCGATGACGGGCAGCACATTGAGTTGGACTGCTCACCCCGTGTGAACTTAGTGAAGGAGGTAATTGAAGAAGCAGGAGAGAAGGTGATTGTATTCGTGCCGCTGACTGGCACTCTGCACATGTTGGAAAAAGAACTTGGTAAGCATTGGTCGGTGGGTGTCGTCAACGGCGAGGTATCAAGCCACAAACGAAACCAAATCTTCCATGACTTCCAGCACAGTCGTGACCCACATGTGTTGATTGCTCACCCCGGCACAATGGCGCACGGGCTTACGCTCACCAGTGCGTCAACGATCATTTGGTACGGGCCGATCAATAGCAACGAGCAGTACACCCAAGCCAATGGTCGTATCGAGCGTATAGGTAAGAAGCATGTGTCTAATGTAATCCACATCGAAGCCACTGAGTTGGAGTACCGCATGTACGAACGACTCAAAAACAAACAGAAATTACAAGGCTTGCTTCTTGATTTGATTCAACAAGAAACTAATAGGTGACACTATGACAGTGAATGTAGACGATGTAGTTGCGACCTACATGAGACTCAGGTCGCAGAAGGAAGCCATCGAAGCCGAAGTTAAGGACAAGGTATCCAATATCAAAGCAAAGATGGAGAAGTTGGAAGCATGGATTAAGGAACAGGCTGACGCCCAAGGCGTAACCTCGTTCAAGACCAAGCATGGCACGGCGTTTCTAACCACGACCGACTATGCGAATGTCGCAGACTGGGATGCGGTGCTTGACTTCATCCGAGGTAACGAAGCCTACGACATGTTGGAGAAACGCATCAGCAAGATTGCCGTGCGTGGATACATCGAAGCAAACAAAGCAGTTCCCCCCGGCGTCAACTACGGCACGAAGTTGGAAGTCAACATTCGTAAGCCAGCCAACCGCGTTGACGATTAACCCGCTCACCTAAAGGAGAAACCTATGAGCAACCTGACTCTTGCTAACACGCAAGTCCCCGCCCACCTCGCCGCCCGTATCGGTAAACCATCTGTGTTGGCGCAAGCCCTTGCTGGTGGACTGAGTAGCGGCGGTGGTGAATCCATCCCCCGTATCAGCATCAAAGGTGCGCGGTTCCGTATTGTCGAAGGCGGCACTGAGACCGTGCTGGACACCACTGCACTAGATGTTGTCATTGTCGGTGCGAACCCTCGCAAGTCTAAGACTTGGTACGCCAAGGCATGGACTCCTGAGAGTGAACCCTCTAGCCCTGATTGCTTCTCGATGGATGGCATCAGCCCTGACCCTTCATCCACTGCACCACAGAACGACCTGTGCGCAGGATGCCCACAAGATGCTTGGGGTTCCAAGATCACCCCGCAGGGTAAACAGATCAAGGCTTGCTCCGATACCAAGCGTCTTGCCGTGGTATCAGCAGACGACCCATCCGGGCCTGTGTACCTGTTGTCGGTCACACCTGCGGCCATCACTGGGTTGAACGCCTACCAAAAAGAACTTGCCATGCGTGGCATCCCGCCTGAGATCATCCGCACCCGTGTGTCGTTTGACACCGATGCGTCTTTCCCCAAACTCAAGTTTGACTTTGGTGGATACTTAGATGACGAGACACAACAAGAAGTTGATAAGTTGTTTGGAAGTGAGCAAGTACTTCAGATCACTGGTGAGGCTCGGGTAAACTCTGTGCCTGCCGTTCCGAAGATTGCCGCTCCAGCACCCGTTGCGCCGAAGCCCGTGGCGGTTGCCCCGGCTCCACAACCCGCTCCCATCCCCGTGGCGGAACCTCAATCCGAAGCACCTAAGCGTGGCTTTGGCGCACCCAAGAAAGCGGCGGCTCCTGCCCCTGCTACTAAAGCGGCGGCTCCTGCGGCGGCTGCTCCATCTGCTGCTTCACTGGCTGATGAGATCGCCGCACTTGTCGGGGAGGTAAACGCTGATGACGCCTAACCCGCCTATCGACTTTGTAAAGGTTGAGGCGTTGCGCAAGCACATGATGTTGACTACTGACAACATGTCGCGTTTGTTTGGTGTCAGTCGCATGACTTATTATGGGTGGGTGAAGGGTAAGCCACTACGCAAAACTAATGATGTGACGGTGCGGACTGTGTTAAAACAGTTGCTCTCGATCATGGTTGAGGACAAGTGGCCCACTCCTGATGTGATTGCGATGGAGCAACCGAACGCAAGGAACGCCTTGATGAATTGCTAAAGCGTTTTGAATGAGGTGAGGGGGGAGCAATCCCCCCTAAACAACGGGGATAGTATGGACACGCTGAGTTTTCTTCAGCGAGTTTTGCCGACAGAAGGGTTATATTGTGTCGCCAGTTTTGAGGCTTCAAGCCCGAAACCAAGGCATGGATTCTTTGACTCAGTAGACAAACTCGCCAATGTTATTGTTGCCCTCAATGGGCGCGGGATGAACACCTACTACGCAATCTCTACTTTCAAAGAAAAGCGTAGGTTGCAGGAGCATGTTCATCTGACCAAGGTCTTAGCCATAGATGTGGACTGTGGCGTAGGCAAGAACGGAAAGCCCAAACCATTTGCTACTGCAAGTGAGGGGGCGCAAGCACTGGTTGCTTTTGTTAAAGCGACAGGACTACCCATGCCGATGATGGTTTCGTCAGGCAACGGGATACATGTTTACTGGATACTGACCGAAGCGGTGACGCCTGAGCAGTGGCATCCACTGGCTCATGCTTTGAAAGCCGCCTGTGTTCATCACAACTTCACCCCCGACATCGGGGTGACAGGCGACAATGCCCGTATCCTACGCCCCACTGGATGCGTCAATCCTTTCGGGGGAAAGACCGCTACGCTACTGCGTGACAGTGAGGATGTGACCTATGAGCAACTATGGTCGGCACTAGAATCTTATACAACAGGCTCATCCTATGAGCCACCCAAGCGTCAGCAATCCAACAGTAAGTTGCTAGATGCTTTAGCAACCAAGCACGAGTACCAGCCTGCTAATGCAGAACGAATCGTAAGCAGTTGCCAACAGATTAAGTGGGCAGTCGAGAACCAAGCGGATGTATCTGAACCCATGTGGTGGAAAGTCATCGGTGTCGCGGCGTTCTGTGCCGAGCCTGAGGCTACTGCCGTGAAGTGGAGTGAGCAACACGCAGGCTTCAACGAACAAGAGGTCATCAACAAACTCCACAACTGGAAGAAGGGTGCAACAGGCCCAACGCTCTGCGAGAAGTTTTGGCTTGAGCGACCTGACGGTTGTAAGGGGTGCAAGTTCAAAGACAAGATTGGTAGCCCCGCCCGGTTGGGTACGCAGTTCGCTGAGGTGAAATCCCAAGCGGCACTCGTTGACCCACTGGCAGCAGAGATTCCTGTACCCAAGCCGTTCAAGCGCACAACAGATGGCATGAAGTTGGTGATTGATGACACGGATGTGGATGTGTGCAAGTTCGATCTGTATCCAATCGGATACGGGAAAGATGAAGGTCTAGGCTACGAGGTCGTGCGCTTCATGTGGAACAGACCACATGTTGGCTGGACTGAACTAGCCCTACGGCAGGCCCACCTTACCGATGGGAGCCGTGACTTCGCTGGCGCAATCGCTGACCAAGGCATCGTGCTTTTTAACAAGAACCAAACGGGGTACTTCCAAATGCTTCTACGCTCTTATATGGACGAGTTGAAGCAACGCCGTGGACTGACCAACCTCTACTCCTCGATGGGGTGGAAGGACAACTACAACGAGTTCGTCATCGGCAATGCTGTGATGCGCCGCAACACCAGTGGCGAAATCATCTCTGAACAAATCAACCTAGCCTCCTCAATCGGACGAGTCACCGAGGACATGTATGCCTCCAAGGGGTCGCTTGAGGAGTGGACAAACTTCACCAACATCTTGCAGAAGGGCGACCTGACCCTGCACAAATTCCTGCTGGGCTTTTCGTTTGCCACACCGCTACTGAAGATTAGTGGCTTGAAGGGTTTGATTCTCTCGCTCTACGGCAAGACAGGCGGGGGCAAGACCTTGGGTCAATACATGATGCAATCTGTTTGGGGCAACCCTGACCTGCTCCACTTCGGTGGCAAGTTCACACAGAACGGATTGTTCTCACGCTTGTCCCTGCACGGTAACCTGCCCATGACTGTGGACGAACTGACCATGATGGACAGTGAGGAAGCAGGGGACTTGATTTACTGGACTAGCCAAGGGCGGGACAAGGCTAGGCTTAACCGCAACTCTGAGGAACGGGCGATCAAAGAGTGGGCAACCACCATGACGGCATCCACCAACGAGTCGCTGCATAGCAAACTCTATGCACACGGACACGCAACCGATGCGCAACTGGCTCGACTCATTGAGTTTAATGTGCACCCCCATCCTCTGTTCATCAAGAACACACAAGTTGGTAGGCAAATCCATGCCTTCCTGATGAACAACTACGGACTGGCTGGCCCTGAGTTCATGAAACGCATCATGGCAATGGGGGCCACCGCAGTCAAAGGTATGTTGGAACACGCCATCGCCGAGTTCCCCAAGAAGTATGGGGTGCAGTTCTCAGGTGAGGACAGGTTCATCGAGGCGGGGTTAGTGCTTGCTGACTTAGGTAATCAACTTGCCAAGGAGTGGGGCTTAGTTGTGTACGACTACGAGGACGCAACCGCTTGGGCAGTGAATGAAGTCAAGACCATGAAATCAGTTGCCGAGGGTAGCAAGTCAGATGCCTTCGATGTGCTGGGCGAGTTCATCAACGAACACATGGACAAGATGGTTAGTGTCAGCCATACCGATGGACAGAAGCCAATGCGTGACAACACCCGCCCGTATGTAGACGAGGTGGTTATCCGCTACGACTTCTATCGCAAGACCTTCAACGACATATACCACGGTGGCACGGTGCTGGTAGAACGCACGGCATTGCGCAGGTGGCTGGCTCGTAGAGGTGTGGACTTCAAAGGGTTCATGCGGGAGTTTGAGGATGAAGGTATCGTCGCCACACCCAAGTCGCAGAAGGCATACTTCGGCAAAGATATTGGGCTAAAGATTCCGCAGTGCTATGTGGTCGGCGTCAACCTCAATCACCCACGCTTGCAGGGAATCTTGGATGACGCCGCTTCTCAGCCTGTTGAGAACCTAACTCACGGACAACTCAAAGCGGTTTAATCAGATTTACCTTCAGTTGTTTCTTGGGTAATACCGTAGAGCCGTGCCAATTCTTCGGCTTCTGCTCGACCTGCTCGGGCAGAAGATTTGAGCGCACGGACAGCCAGTGGTTTCTTGGCTTCACGGAACGCACGGTTGACCGAGTTGTTGAAGTTCTGAATCTCAAGACGAGTACCCTTGGTGGATTCGTTCCACTCACGGATGTAGTCCTTGACTTCGTTCTCCGTGTCTTTGTTGCCTGACAGACGGGCCGACACTGCACGGCGCACGGCTTCGGTCTTAATCATCGTCATGTAGGCTTGCTCCTGCGAGTCAGCCATCAACCAGTCCATCTGAGCCTGAGCGCGAGATGGATGCCATCCCATTGCCTTACCCATGATCTCCCAAGTTGTTGCGTTTTGAGAAACCACATAGCCCTTCTTGTCTGTAATCGCACCCGTGTTGTGGTACTTGAACGCATCGCCGAGGTTAGCGAACGCTCGTACGGGAGAGTCACCCAGCAGGGAAGTCATGCTCTTACGACCTGTAACCACACCGGGGATGGTGTTGAAGGCGTACTCAAAAGTACCGACCAAGAACGAAGTTGGCGCACCTGCGATGTTGACCACCTCACGCAGAATCTCTTGCTTGGTAGCCGATGGTTTCAGTAGACCAGTGCCGGGAACGATGTCGCCAAGACCCAAGCGGTTGGAGAACGACCAGCCAGTGAAGTGGTCAAGTACGCCACGCATCAGGATGGGAGTCATCTCGTTGCCAAGTTCTTCCCCTAAAGTGCTGCGTAGGATACGAGCAAACTCTTTCTCGATCGAGCCTGTCTTGAGTCCGAGGCGCTGGGCGATACCATCAACAATGTCCAAGATGTCGTCAGAACCCGGTATACCTCGCACTCCGGAGAGCAAGATCAATGTTCCGAGCATGATGATGCGGCCTTCGTAGTTCATGTTCTTGAGCAACTGCACCATCAGGATGGGGTATTGCTTGTACATATACACGAACGACTGGAGTCCACCACGGAAGAAAGCGGGACGGTTGTACTGGGCGTAGTCACCTTGGGTAATGTCAATCGCACGAATCGCAGCAGCACGGGCGGCTACATCAGCCTCTGTGGTTGTAGAGCCAGACGCAATCTGACGGTCATACTCACCACGATATGCTGCTAGAAGTGTGACCCGACGGTTGAACTGCTCGCTATATGCGAAGGGGAACATCCACACTTGGATAAATTTCTGTGCAGTCGGGTTACCAGTGATGCGGCGACCACGGCTAGTGCCTGTCATGGCGTTGAACTGGGCGGCGTCGAGCCGCTGTTCCTCAGTCATCTGCTCAAGGAACGACAACTCGTTGAGGTTTAAGCCATCCTTGTTGGTTTCAGCACCCGACTTCTGAACCGCAATGATTTGATCTTTAATGTACTGGAGGTTGGAGTACTTGAAGTTACCCACCTTCATGCCGTAGGAAAGCAGAAGCGATGCGGCTCTACCTGCACCCAGCCCTGCGCCAAATCCATTCTTGGGGTTGAACGCAGACAGGTACGCCCAAGAGTTTGTCGGCAGCGAGATTATCTGCGTGACACCAGTAGCGATAGAGCCACCCAACTGGGCAAGAGCCGCCCAAGTACGAGCCGCAACTGACCACTCGTTGTTCGTCCAAATGTCATCGGCATGAACAATGTCGCCCGTAGAGTCGAGCCAGTCGATCATGGACTTGGCTCTTTCTTTGTAGTAGTTGCCCTTGGTTACGAACTTGTTGTCTGGGGCTACGGCATTGTCGTAGTAGAACTTCTCTTGGAAGTACTCCCGTGCAGCAATCTCTTTGGCTGGGCCTTTGGCAGACTCCCACTTCACACGCAGTTCTTCCAGTCGAGCAGGGTCACCTTCCCAGTTCGATGGGTTGTCAAGAATCTCATCGTACTGGTGACGGAACTCTTTATTCGCAGCAGTGTAAGCCTGTTGCTCCAAGAAGGAAGATGCACTACGAACCACATCGGCATCCCAACCAGCCATGCCTGAACGCTGGAGGTTGGCACGAGCGCGGGTGTTTTGTGCCGTAACTTTCTTAATAAGAGTGCCACGCTCGTCAGGAGTTAGGCGGATACCAAGACGGGACAAGGAGTACATCACCTCGTCATAGTGCAAGATGTCTACCAGTGCTGGTGTTTGTTCAGCGACGGAGGCTACGGCACGCAAGTAGACGGTCTGTGAAAGTCCGTTCTTGTCACGCATCTCATGCTCACCTTCCAAGATAGCGTCGATCTCATCCTTGATTTCACGGGCGGCTTTCTCATTCGCCACCTTGGTAAAGAACAACGAATCTTGCTGGCTTTGCTGGAGTTTGACAGGAATTTCCTGTCCGTTTTCCATGCGGTATGCCTGCACCCGAACTTGCCACTCGCCTTCACGAGTCAGCGGTACATAGTTACCAGCAATCGTGCGCTTGGCGTACATCTGATCGTCGTTGATCGAGGCGGCAAACATAATCCGCTCCTCCACCCGGCGAACCAGTGCCCATATCGAGTTACCGTTGACATCATCTAGTTCAGGGTTAGTACTGACTCGCAGTTTAGGACGCAGACCCTTGACGATCTCGGTCACCTCTGCGGGGGTGTAGCCTTTAACCATCGTAGCCAAGTCGTTCAAGGCAAGGTCGGTGTAGAGCGAGCGGGCAAACTTCATCTCAATCCACTCTTTAGCATCAGCCTGAGCCTGCTCGCTAAGCACCAACTTGTTGTCCTTGTAGTTGGCATCTTCCATACGCATGTCGTCGTACATCGTTACGATGTCTTCGATAAACTTGCGCTCGCGTGCAGTCACGGATTCCTTGAAGGCTTCCCCGATACCTGAAGTGATTGTCCGAGTCTGCTCATGGATAGCACCCAAGTACTTGGCACGCAGGATGTCGATGGAACTATTGGCGATGGTGTCTGAGAACTCAAGGTAAACCTTGTACTCGATGCTGGTTCCTGTATATACAACCTGATCTGCCCCATCAATGTTGCGGGTCTCAATGTCACCATCCACATCTTTGAACCATGCGGGGGCGTCCACCATATTGGGAACTGCGTAGGTCGTTTCATTCAACTGCTTGGTGTACCTACGCTTGGTGGATTCAATCTTGCGATCAAACTTGCGCTCGTCTTGTTTGATCTTGAGTTGTAGTGCAAGTTTGGCTTCTTCATCCTCGATGGTAGCCATCTTGTCGTTATGTCGCTTGAGCGTTTTAGCCTTAGCCGCTTCTAAATTAGCAAGATCAGTATCGCGTTTGGCGCTGATCTCAGCCCGATGCTCGTCGGTCATCGGTACTTCCTTAAAGCCTTGCTGAACTTGGAATCCTTTACGGAACTCAGCAGGAGTCACAAGCCCCATCTCCTTGAGTTTCTGTATCGCAGGGATGCTGATGTTTAGATCACCTTCTTCCAAGTCGTAGTAGACGGGGTTATCCATATTGGACAACTGTGAATCCGAGTACTGGTTCATACGCAGCAAAGTGGCGTACGCCATCAACTGACCAGCCCTGAGGTTCTCCTCAGGGGTCATGCCTTTACCCACCCCAAGGAACTTGGCTTCGTGGGCGGTCTTGGTTCCTTCAGCGTAGCGGGTCTTGTACTCGGTCTGCCGTGCCGCACGCGATTGCGTCAGGGAGAAAGTCTTGAAGTAGCCTTTGCTCTTACGGCCCATGTTGTCTTGAGTTTGGATACCGTCAAGAACTTTCTGCACCACATTCTGTACATTGCGCAGGACACCCTTACCTTCTTTGCGCATCTTCTCGGCAGTCATCTTGGCTTCAATCAAATCTTTGACTGAACGCTGGAGTCCACCATACATGGCTCGGTTGATAGTCACATTGTTCATGGCAAAGGTTGCGCTGCCGATCGGCATGGCTTGAGCAAAGCGCAGAACTTCCATGTCTGACTGTTCGTTAAGCAAAGACTCGTTGACTTCTTTGAAGATGCTGGAGACATTGACCTCGGAACGACCAACACCCTGACGGATGTATTTGCGTGATAGTCCAATCAGGTAGCGGGCAGAGTCGTCTTGGAAACGGAAACCCATCTTGTTGAGTTGGTCTTTGACCCAGTTCCAAAAACGCAGGATGGTGTTCGTATCCAGTGCGGCAGCACGGTCAGCCAGTACTTCTTCAACGGCTTCAAGGAACGGGATGCCTTTACCTTGGGCGTAGACCTCGGCTTCATGCTTGAGTGTAGGGTCAGAATCAGCAACAAGTTGCAGTATCTTGTCTAATGCGGCGTTGCTAAACAATCCACGGAAGCCCACATGGCCCAGCGTTTCGTGGGCGATGATGAAGCGAGCGTGATCTTCAGAGTAGATGAAGTCCGAGAACAGGACGATGTTGTTACCCCAAGCCATACCGGCAGCGTTGACTACTTCGATGTCGCCTTCACGGCGGGCTTTGGCTGCGGCTTCAAAAAGCGCAGGGTTCTGCCGCTTCATCTCAGCGAGGTTGGAGAACACCGCCACATTGGGCTTGCGTGCGTACTTGGAAATGACCCGAATAACGAATAGGCGCAATGGGCCAGCCTTCATTGGGTCAGCAGGCTTACCGTCTACACGATAGAAGTTAAGACCACCACGGTCAGTGCTAGTCTTGTTGTCCATCAATCGGTCGTACTGAACATCATCAAGCGTAGTCTGATCTTCCACATCCTCCAGATCACGCAGTTCCTTACGGGCTTCGTTGTGTTTCTTAGTGAAGTCCTCACGGCTAAGTTTCTCGTCAGCCTTGGTGTTCGGTATAAAATAGTCTTTGCCCGGAGGCTGAGTAACCCGTGGGTTTCCATTGGCATCAAAGTAATCTTGGATGGTTCCACGAGGGCCAACAACATAGGACGGGTCAATAACCCCGGCGTACATTTTCTTGAGTTTGGCGATCAACTGGTCTTTCTTAGGCCACTGGGGAGTGGAGTTCAAGAAGTTAGCCAGTCGCTCCTCAGGAGTGATGTCCTCGTTTGCAGGAGGCGTGGTGATTGCTTCGCCACCCACTGCTTCTTGGGTTGTCTTGGCTCCCGGCTCACGAACCTTCTTCTGAATGTTGGCGTCATTGAGCATACCGTTCTCAGCCAAGATACCGTACAAGCGAGAGTTCGGACGGATAACTTCTTGGTCAAGAGCCACCTCCCGCAGTGCTTGATGGAAGTCTAGTTTCGATATGGGTTGTTCAGGATCGGACAAGAAGTTTTCAGAAGTTTTACGCAGGTAGGTTCGAGGTTCAGAGAACACCATCGTTTCAACAATGTCGTACAGGGCTTCTGCGTACGCCGCTGCGTTCTTAGTTGTCTCAGCCGTTTCAATGGCTGTGTCCAACGCCTCGTTTGCCATCGTGGTTGCTTCAGATGCTTCCCGAGGGCCACGCTTAGTCTCACTGCCAGCGATCGCTGGCTGGCTGGTTGTACCCAGTATCTGCCCCACCATAGACGCAATACCACTTGGGCCTTGCCGTGCAGGGGTAGTACTAGCCGCAGGCGTACCCTTGGCTTCAGTTTTCTTTTCAGACTTTTTTAGTCGGCCCTTGCCTTTCGGCGCAGGCGGTGGCTCGGGTTCGCCTTGCGCTGCTTTTCTGGCCTCTATAGCATTTTTAGAATATATAGAATCCCAAACTATATTACCTTGACTATCAAAAAAATTATTACTATTTGCGTAGTGGACTAAAATTGCATTTTCTGGAGTATCTTTTCCATCAAGATCACGAGCAAGTCTAACTGACCGCGATCTATTTATCTCACCATCTGCTAACCTAAATTCTAGGAGGTAGTACTCGTTGTTTTTACCTTTAATTAAAAGGTCTAGATTGTTAGTTGGTTTTCCATATTCCGGTTCTTTTCTAGTATATTTGGCTAATACCTCTCCATCAAAACGATTTTGAAGATAACTAAAAGCAGGATTTTTTCTAATAGCCGCCCATATTGCTTCAGGTATCATCGGGAAATTTTTCTGCGAAGACAACTTAAATCCCGAAACAAATTTATTTAGCCTGTCAGCAGCAATCTCTTGTGCAGTTACTTGCTCTTTGGCTTTGCCTTTTTTGAGGGCTTCACCTTTTCCGGCAGTTTCCCCTTTACTGGATACTTCTTTTCCCACTCCTTCGCCAGTTGGGGTTCCTTCGCGTGCAGATACCTGCGTTGTGCTTGGCTCTTGAATGGCATCTTTTTTCTCCTTACGAGTACGCTTAGGCTTCGGAGGCTGCTGGACTTCCCCTTGAAACTCACCGTTTTGGAACTCACCATCCATGATGGTTCCGTTGGCGTCCAAGAAACGACCTTGCCCGTGCGGCACGCCATCCTTCATCCCCCCTGTATAAACACTGCCGTCTACATAAGTTAGGGTTCCCTGACCATTCGGCACTTCATCACGCAACTCGCCTTCGTAGATAGCACCATCTTCGTAGGTGATAACACCAGTGCGCTTGCGCTTGAGTGCTGTACCGCGAGCCTTTGCTATCGTGGTGGGAGTAACGACCGCACCTGTTGGAGCCGTCTGGGTAGTTCCAGTCTGCACTGTTGGTACAACTTGTTGTGGTGTTGCTGCCGACCGCAGGGCTGCCACTGTAGGCTGACCTTGCTGGGTAAACAGAGACATCTGACCAGCACGCTGGAACTCTTGTGGGGTAGGACGAGCCACGGGAGCAGGTGCGGGTGCTGGAGTTGGGGCTACAGTAGGTCTAGGCGCAGTACGGGCTGGCAGCGGAGCCTGTTGCTGAGTAAACAATGGCAACTGCCCGCCTTGTTGAGCGGGTGTAGTCTGAAGCGCCTGCGGTGTGGGTTGCCCACGCCGATTAAACAACGACATCTGCTGAGGCGTACGGACAGAAACAGGCACTGTCGGCAAAGTAGGCGCAGTCTGCGGGGTCATCTCAGGCTGACGAGCCAGAGGCAAGGCTCCCGGGAACAGACTCATCTGCGGAGACGGAGGTGCAAGAGGCGGCTGCTGGTTTTGGAATAGGCTCATCTGCCCTTGCTGGGCTTGAGCAGCCTGCGCACCTGCGGCGGGCAACCCTGCGAACTGCGTCAACTGTTGGTCTATTTGCTGTATTGCAGTACGAGCGTTCTCCATGTTGGTTCGCAACATGTTCATGCGACCTTGCTGGAGTACTGCACGACCCCCTGCCATATCAGACAGTTCTTGCTGGGCGTCGGCTATAAAGCGTTCAAGTTGCACCCGCTGATCCATCAGTGACTGACGCTGCCCCATCTGAGCAGCAGTTTGGTCGGGTACTGAACCGGGGGTAGGTGGCCCCATCGGTGCTGGTGGCGGTGCGCCAAACAATTCACCTTGTGTTCCCGGTGGCCCTTCGGGCAGTGTCGGTACTTCGGGTGTACTACTAATCATCGGCGCATCAGGGTTACCACCACCTGACAATAAGTCGGCAGGTTCCTTCCCTAACGGGCCACGGCGTAGGTTCGCACCAGCACCAATCGTTCCACCCACGCCAAAGCCAGCGGCGAAAGACTCAATCAGGCGGCTTACATTCTCAGGGTCACTGAAGTCCTGTCCCGTCAAACCGAGCAGCATCGACTCTTGTCCGAGTTCAGTCAGACCCTCAGCAGGGCCACCGACGGCAGCACCCTTAAATCCACGTTTGAGTAATTCACCGCCGCGCTTGACCCCCGTGGTCAGAAGATTTGTACCTTGGATGTCCTTGAAAGCAGTCGCACCAGAGCGGGGGGATATACCACCCACACCAAACAGGCGGGATGCAAGCAAGAACTCAGGCAGTGTTTCCAGCAGGGCGTAAGGGACACCGCCAGCAAATGCAGCCAGTCTAGCGTTGGCATCCTCAGGGCCAGCACCCTGTTCACGGAACTCACCATAGATGTCGGAGATGCCCATGCCGTAGTTCTGAGCCGTGCTGGCTGCAAACGCACCCGTAATACCTGCGGCTTGACGGAGGAACTTCTCATCGAAGGCTTGCCCTGCGGCACGCTTGGCTAGTTCAGTCTGAACCCTGTCGGCAAACTCTTTCTTACCAGCCGTGCTGGCAAGGAACTGACCAACCTTAGGCAGCGCACCACCAGCCGCACCAGCCAACAAGCCAGTACCACCAAGGAAGTAACCACCTGCCGCAGCCGCGACAGAGCCAAGGATGTTCGGGCCTTGCTGGGCAACCGTTGCTGCCAACCAGTCGATGGCTCCACCTGCGGAATCAATCTCTTGAAACTCCCGACGATAGGGCAGGTTCTTGCGCAAGTCCTCGTACTGACGGTCAACAATGTTTTGACCGACTTCCTCAGCGCCGAACAACTGCAACCCACGACCAGCAAGTTGCTGCATCTGGTCTACACCGATGCCAAAGTTCTTGGACATCAGGCGACCTAAGCCGGGGTTGCGAATCTGGTTAGCCAGTTGAGAGTAGGTGTCGGGTGTCAGCGTGATCCAGTCCCCACCTTGCGGCAATCCTACGGGGGGTTGACCCAACAACTTCTCCGCACGCAGAGTCATGTCGGCGTCGTCCTCGTCGAAGGTGACGCCTTGTACAAACAACTTTTTCTGTGATGGGCTGTACGCAATGGCAGGCTCAGTCTGAACCTGCTGCATTTGGAACTGAGGTATTTGCGCAAGCGCAGCCTGTCCAGCCGCTGCTAATCCTGCGGCTGCTTGTTGCGTAGACATTCCTACCCCAGCGCTTTGATCTGGGTACAAGAACCCGTAGTCACTCATGCTTCTAGCGAGCGAATCGCTAGGGTTTGAGTAGATCGGGTCTTGTATGCTCGGCCCCGCTTTAGCCATAGTTACCTCTCAGTTGCTTGCTTTGGTGCGTTGACTGCACTCCAAATTCCAGTGGTGTTGATACCAGCAATCCGAGTAGCACCCGGCCCAACGGTTGCAGTGTTGCCACCAATCGAAATTGTCTTTGTTTCAGAATCAATGAGGAACGAAACACCAAGAGCATTAGACATCAATGCTTTGCCTTCTTGCAAGTTAACGACCTTGAATCCTGCCATCTCCATTTGCTTAACAGCCGCTTGGAAGTTACCCTTGATGAGTTCGGTGTTGGCTTCACGCAGACCTTGGAGGTATTGCTTACTGGCTTCTTCACGAGTACGCAGGTCAGACTTAAAGGCTTCCTCACCACGAGCAGATTGAATCTCAGCCAACTTGGCACGGTAAGCACCGTCCACGCGAGTGCGTACTAACTGCTCAACTTGTGGGCCAGTCAGGTTGACACCGTTCTTAGCCACTTCTCCGTTGATGTACAGGTCGTAGTTGCCGTCAGGACGCTGCAAGACTTGGTGCGGCGAGTTTGTGAAGGTAGACAAGACCGACATGGCTCGGCTGAAGTTACCAGTAGTGGCTCCCTCATACACACCGAAGTCGGCTTGGTTCTTGTACATACCAAGGTCAAGGGCTTGAATCTTGGCTACGGTTTCCCATGCCTTGTCGCCCATGCCGTACTGCGAGTACAAGCGTACATCTTGCTGCAACTTGTTGCGCACAGTCAGTAGTTGCTGAATCTCTGGGTTCTGAGCATTGGGCGGCATCACAGGTGCGCCCTGCATTGTGCCGGAAGCAGCAGGAGCAGGAGGTGCTACTGCTTGGGACGCTGCATTAGCGACTTGAGCCGGAGTACCAGACTGGACTGCTGTAGCCACTTGTTGGCTCGGGCTAGGTAGTCGAGGAGCGTTTGGCGTATTTGCGGCAACCACGGGTGCATCTTTGTTAAACCCGAGCGCAATGCCTGTTTCAATTTGTTGGGGGTCATATGGAACCTTCCCATTTTCTTTTTGGATGATGCCCCGCACAAGTTGTTGCATTACAGCGGGGTCTTTAACATTGATTACATCATCCGGTTTAACTCCAAGTTTTTTGGATAACAACTCTATGTAAGAACCACGGTCGGTGGCTGACCAGTTATTCACAATGCCACGAATGGTGTTGACCCCACGGTTATCGTAGGACAGTAGGTTCATGGTCATCGCACGGATACCAGCCTCAGGTGTGTCGAACTGCACGAACTCACCGTCGTTGACATAGTTGCCATTGGCATCCCGCACGGAACCCTTCCACGGAGATTTGGGGTCGAACTTGATATTGCCGGGGTTGTTGTTACGCAGACCACGGATGGGTTCGCCCTTGTCGTTGAGCATCCACTCAGCATAGCCCTGCTCAAGAGCCTTCTTAATGTTAGGCGCAGCGGCTTTCTGAGCGGCAGTGGCTTTTTCAGTCTCCGACTTACGCAGGTTCTCGATCAGTTGCGCTTCTGTGACAGGCTGATTTTCAGCCTCAGCGCGGCGCAAACGGTCGTAGAAAGGTGTAGTAGAACCAGCCCCGGGGATGGTTACACTCTTTACATCAGGGTCGTAAATACCAGCGGCTCGCCCCCAACGAGCAAGGTCAACTGCATTAAGTCCTTTTTCAAGAAGTGTAGCCGCTCCTGTATATGGAAGTGTTGCAACATCAAAAAGTGCCGCAGGCGGCTTTGCTACATTAGCGTCGATACGAACAAGTTGCCGACGGTCATTTTCCATTTGAACGCGACGAGCACGCTCAGCCTGCGGTAATGCTTCAAACTCAGCCACAGTCAATTGTTCGGTCGGTATATTCAGTAACTGGTCAGGAGTACGGATAGTTGCAGGGGCGCGAAGGCCAGCAGGTTGTGCGGGTGCAGCAGGAGCAGCAGGTGCAGCGGCAGGAGCCGCAGGTGTTACAACACCAGCACGAGGTGCGACACTAAATCCGTCCGTAGTAGCCGGGGGAGGTGGGGGAGGCAAACCACCCGGTGTACCAAACTGAGTACCCGGCATTTGATTGAACTGCATCAGCGGCGTGTTAGCCGCTTCAATTGCACCACGGGTTTGTCCGGCCCGAATCTCGTTGAGTTTATTCAACTCCTGAATTTGTAGTTCGCGTTGGCGTTGAGCGAGCATTGCATCTTCAGCCGCACGCTGACGACTGGCAACTACACCCATACTACTTGCGAACTGTCCTAGGCTAAGAGCCATAGTGACCTCCCATTAACCGTAGTTGATCGTGATGCCGGGGTTACGAGCCATGTTCGATCCAGTGAACGAGCCAAACAGATCACCAATATCGCCAGCATTTTGGCGGCGACGGCGGTCAGCAGCATCGTACAAGTTACCAACATACTGTCCGTACTGAAGCGATGAAGTCGGAGCATTAGGAACTAACGCCAGACCAGCCTGCTTGGTACGAAGTTTCTGTTGCTGCGCCCAGTCAGCACCTTGGAGGTAAGCAGTCTCACCACCCTTGGCGATACCCAGATCGAAGCGGCGCTCCTCAGAAGTACGCAGACCACTGCGGCGACCACCAGACACTTTACGAAGTGCGTCGGCTTTAGCCCTAGCACCTGAGGTTTGCACCCCACGCTGGCTCATTAGACCGAACTGAGCAGGGTCGAAGTAGTTGGCGTCGCCCACGATGTTGTAGGCTTCCTGAAGTTTGCGGTCATAAGCAGCCTTATCGGATACACGCAATTGCTCAAGTTCTGCTTTCTGTTGTTCGATAAGTGCACGCTCCTCAGGAGACATACCGTCACCAGCCATTGCGCCACCGATAGACAGTGTTGCAGCACGCAGTAAGAACTCAGCCTGTTTGCGCGGGTCAGTAAGTTGTTGCTTGAGCGCTGCACCAACCGTTGTAGGAGCAGTACCAGTACCGCCAGCAGCGCCGGGTTGTCCGGGTTGTTGCCCAGCAGCGCCGGGTTGACCAGCGGCATTGATCGTAGGATCAAACGAAGCCCTAGCAGCAGCGGCTTGCTCCGCACCCGGAGTTACTGTCAGACCTGCTTGTGTGTAGGAAGGAGCAGCCTGAGTGGCATATCCGCCAGCAGGAGCCGCAGGGCCAACAGTGCTAGACATAGCCATGGCGTCAGGACTGTAGAACGCACCAGCACCACCGCCAGAACCGAAGGCAGCAGCATTACCACCATAAACAGCAGGAGTGTTGACGGCTAGAGTGCTTTGACCAGTAACCACTCCAGTGACAGGATCAACACCTTGGAACGCATTGGCAAGGGTATTTGCACTAACATTACCGCCGCTACTCAACTGCGCAGCGAGGTCACCAGAGACCGTACCACCGTAAGCGATGTTCTGAGTAGCAATCGTGTTACCAGTCAGCGGGTCAACGAACTGACCTAACTCAGGGTTGAAGTAACCAGTACCACTACCCACATTGGTAACCACTGCGTTGACAGAAGGCTGACCACCAGCGACTGCTGCGCCCGCACCAGACGGAGCCTGAATTGCTTGGGGAGCGTTGAAGTATCCACTGATACCACCACCGATACCACCCATCAGTGCGCCTTGCCTCCAGTCACCACCCTGCACCTTGGCAGAGATAGCACCGAGGCCAGCACCTACGATGGCTGAACCGATCACCGAACCTGCGGTAACCGAACTAACAGCAGCCCCAATTGCGCCCGACAGACCGATGGTCTGTGCAATATAGGGGGCTGCAAACGGAATGGCAATCGCTGCAACGACACCAACCACGGCTTTAAGACCACCGCCGCCACCTCCGTAAAGGGCAGGCTGTTTGCCGCCGATCGCACGGGCGATGGGAGTTAGGCGTGGGCCTGTGCCGCCAAAGGCTTCCTCAGGAAGATCGGGCATACCCATCGCCAACAGTTGTTTGTTAGTGGGCATACGGACAAAAGTGGTTGCGCTCATTTCATAGCCTCCGTTAAGTCGAGTCGCATGTGTGTATACACAGGCTTAAAGCCATAGCGAGAAATCACCCGCTCCATTGCTGGGGACACCCATCCCTCAATGTAACGGACACTGTTCATATAGGCCCAGCCGCAAAGCATCTTCCAATACTTCTCATGCAAGGCATCCAAATCATTACC
>Ga0099848_1000287_pt1 | contig 22677 bp, 11 predicted proteins | sample CB_VirMetaG_3_FD_78179 | JGI IMG/M metagenome (GOLD analysis project Ga0099848, IMG submission 78179) | Freshwater to marine saline gradient viral communities from Chesapeake Bay - CB_1508_1S Viral MetaG | ecosystem: Environmental > Aquatic > Marine > Coastal | place: USA: Chesapeake Bay...
CCTGAGCCTACGGCTGCTTTACCTAACTGATCCTTCAGCCAAAGGTCATTCTCCATTAGCTGTTGGAGAGGGATGTTGTCTACCTCCCAATAGTAAGGATCATTTGCCGTGAAGTATCGAATAGGAGATCTAAATCTATAGTTAGATTCGACGTAATTAAATTCAGCCATATTAGTTCTCTTCTAATAAATCAAAGTGGTTACAACTCTTGAAACCTTTACCTTTCTGCACGTTAGCACCGGATCTTCCGTCTCCATACGATGAAGTCTCTGCATAATAAATAGTGCAAATTTGAGGTCGATTTGATGTTCCCATCGCTCCGTTTTTGGCGTTAGCGAACAAGTTTGCCGCAGACTCGTCCAACAGAATCGAGTTAGGGTCGCATTTCACAAACTCATTAGCGTAGTAATACCCACCTGAATATGATAGACCTTCGTCTGTAACTCTTAGTAATTTTCCGTAAATAGAACTTGCAGCAACATTACCTGTGGCCGGACCTGATGGGTTATAACCTTGTGCAAATAGTTGTTGGATAATTCCCATACCTCCGCCATGAGTTAATACGTTTGCCGCAGAATCTACCCCGACATACAAGCGGAATGGACCTTGGTTTTCGAATTTATTTTGACCATAAGTCACCATAGATCCGTCCGGGAGCTGCCAGTTATTTGACGTGACTCCAGAGCCTTCTCCATAGAAGTCTAACACTGACAGGGTGGATGTGTCTGGTGTGGATGAGGGTAAACCGAAGTTTGATAGCCCGTCAGCAGAAACCCAAACAGCGGAAGGACCATGATATCCTGCACTAGTAGGATAAGCTCCACTCACACTAACGTGATCTATGTGCATCGTAGAGTTGTTAGCTACGTTCCAAATAAATAGACGGCTACAGTATTCATCTGCTGCACTTGTATCGTAGTAAGTGGAACTTGCGTTCCAGTAACCACAAGGGAAGTGAACGTTTCTTACTCTTACGTGAGACCCATTTAATGCTCTTAGACACACGCCACCCTCAGTAACTGAGGTAAGAGCGTAAGGATCATTAGTCCAAGGATCATCACCAAAGTAGTATCTGTCTCCATCTTTAGTCATTCTACACTCAGAACCTCTTCCTTCGAGGACTTGAGGGAATAGTGTGTAATCCCCTTGTTCATTCGGGTTAGGATAAATTTGCATGAATCCCCCGGACACGTAAGGACTGAATTGTAGAGTTGTGCTGCTATCGTAATCAGTATTAGCGACATCGGCTTGACCCCAAAGGGTGTTGTAATCACCAAGATCTTCCATGATGATATTTGAGTTATTATTTGCTACAAGGTTAGACTTGTAAGCTTTCAACTCAATCATTGTGTGAGATCTCGCATCAGTTAAGGTGAATCCCTCTATGTCAAACTCTCCGTTTTGTTTCTTGTGAGGTTCGAAAACTATGTTAGAATTATTATTTGCTAATACGTTTACCGCACCGTCATAAATAACGTTTGGTCCTCTGAAGGTTATCGTCGAATTATCTTCAGCACAAATAGCAGCATAATGCTTCATCTCTAAGTATGAAGGGAAGTCTTCTCCTCCTATGTAAGCACACATAGAACTTACAGTCCCCAGAGAGAAAACTTCAGAACCATTCGTTGCTAATATATGAGCACCCTTAGCAGGTCGTGATGCTAGACCTTCTCTTATAGATGTAGCATTAATTAATTCAGCTATAGAAGCGTTGCACTCAATTCCTGGTAGTAGGGCTTGTTGTGTATCATTTGATAATCCATGAGCATTCAGGAATACTAAACGACCGAAATATTTCTCCATCCCTCCCTGATATCTGTTGGGACGGAACGTAGAGTTTCTCATTATTAAGTGCTGACCATTACCATGGAATTTGTATGTATATTGTTTTCTAAAGGAAGTGGTCTGTGGAATAACATTCGTTGAGTTATAATCAAATCTGTCAGTTGAGGAAACTCCGTTTAGGTTGTATCTAAACTCTGTGTTATCTAGACGGATTCCATAGATATGATTATACTCTACAGTAAACTCTTCTAGATTAAAATTACTGTTACTAGCCTTAACGCCTCTAGTGTTGTTAAAAACTTCTAGTCTACCATCGTAGGTAAACCGACTGTTCTCCATTTCGATTCCATAGTTAGCGTTGCCTTCTATAGAAAGAATGTCCATGAACTTAAATCCTTGAGCCGTAATAAGGTTGCTCTCTGGCCTAGGCTTTCCTCCTCTAACAATCGAGTTGATTAGTCGAATACCTGTAGAGTTCCTAGAGATCATCTTTAGGTAGAGACCTGCATTGAAGGCTCCTACCCCAAGACTCGTAGTATGCTCTTCTGTGGTGTTAAAGAATAGCTCAGAGTTGATAGCTTCTATACCTGCTGAATCATCTCTTCGTGGATCGAAAGAATTACTGTTTTCAGTTAACCATAAGCCAGACTTTCTATCACCATTCTCGTCTAAACCATAGCATCTATTAACAAACAAGTCTCTTCTAAAATCTACATTAGAATTCTTGATGCTAATACCCTTGGAGACATAGTGGTCAACTGCAAGACAATCTAGGCTTACAGTCGAGTCCGAAATATCTACACCTATTTCGGATGTAGCTCCATCACCTGCACAGAAGAAACCTCTAATATAGATTGGACCATTACAATTAGATACAACTATCTTGTTGAGATAGTTTCCATAGAACACAGGCCGTAATACCGACTCGGCGCTGCCTGGAGTTGCTGTGAATGATCTCCATAGACGGTCTCCTGTCGCCTGTATAAACGAACTTGGGTCATACTCTGATACCTCTGAACCAGCACTTTCTTCATACACTGAACCTGTAATACTTAAGTAATTCACTGTTGGAGAAAGAGACAAGAAATACTCTGGGATAGTCATGTCAGCTACACTTAATCGTGTAAGCTCACAATTTTCCTGAAGTGCTGGTTTAGTTCCGTAGAATCCCTTATAAGAGTTTCTAGCTCTTTCGTCAGTTCTATAGTTTCCGAAGTTGTCACCGGAAGAGAAGACATAAGGTCCTGATATAGTTTTAGGCCCAGCACTAGCATAATTCCCAAAGAATGAGAATACTGAGTCTCCTGGGCTAGATGAAACATCCTTCCACAGACTGTTAGTGTAATTTGTGTGAGGGCCTGTAGTTACTCTCGTAGCTCCCGAAGCCTCGATCGCAGAAACTACAGGAATTGCAAAAGTAGTTCTGTTTATAATCTCAAGGCTACCACTTGGCCCCATGGTAATATCTCTAAGGACCAGATCACCTAGTTCACCGAAATTAGCTACTTCAATTATCAGGGGGTAGTTTAAATACTTGGGTAAAACTTTAACACAAGAACTTAGGTCGGCAAAGATGTTCTTATTGCAGCCCATAGCTGTCGGATCAGCATCACCTGAAACCAGTAAGACCATGCCTGGGATGGATGAAGTTGGGTATCCTAGCTGCTCCCAAAGAAGTTCAGTTCTTTCATCAAGATCGTATAGAGGCAGGTTATCTTGTTCAAAGTTATAGAAAGACCCAGGATGGAACTTAGTCACATGATCGGTCCAACAACCAAACAGTTTACCAGATCCTGAAGCTGAGTAAATGTCTTGGGGATAATATTGATAGGTAGTCATCAGAAGTTAAGTGTCCATCTAAATACCAGACTAAAGTCTGAAGTCTTAGCAATTGGGCTAAAATGTCTGTATGCCACGAGCACTGAGGTGTCACCACCTAATCCAAAACGATCCCCAAAAGGGTTCTTCATAAATAGACCAACCTCGTTTAGAGGTGCATCGGAGCCATCTCTTTGAACGCCGTTTGCTGCATATTGGTCTAAGGTTAGTGTGTAACGAACGCTATTTGGGCCTACTCTAGAAACCTTATGTGTTGGGATATAAGCAAACCACTGATCTTCTTTGTAAGTGCTTATTGTCGTAGCATGATAACCACTCACAATTAATACCCTGGCTTCGGTTCCATATTCCTCTAAAGAGCTAAGGGGCTCTACTAAGCTATTTGTTCCTACAACTTCATTTGCTACGGAACCGCTTACGCCTACTTGGAATCTGTCGATCTGGTATTCCAGCACAGAGCCTGGGCCTGACAGGCTAAACATTTGAGCCAGCCCCACGCCCATACCTGAGACAATGATATTGTGGTCATCGAAGACGACTTCCTCAGATCCATCAAGATAAACTTTAGAGATCTGCAAATGACCTTTAATATCTAAATCTTCAATAAATTTGTAATTCATTAGAATACCCAACGCCAAACAATCTTCAGAGTATCATTCAAAGCTAATATTCCTGCTGTTGCACCATCATCTTGGTAGTAGGTAATATCAGTTGTAAAAGTCTTCCTAGCTAAAAGTCTGTATTCCATGTCATCGGAAGCTCCGAGATTATATGGAGGTAACATACCTTTATCTAGCATCTTTCTTATATCAATTCCCCAAAGACCTATATTATATATTCCACCATAAGCATTTAATACAATTAAGTCTTGAGGCTCTATACCAAGCACAAAACGAATTTCTGTCCCATCATCCCAGCCACTATCATATGATAGCAGTAATCCGCGGTATTCTTTGGCTGTTTCTAAAGCTTTGCCAGAAACCATAGAATTAACTGTATTTACTATGAAGCCTCTAGAATCTATTGCAGAAGGGCTAGAAAAAGTATTAAGTCCTTTAGTATTATTCAGAAGAGCAGAAACAACAACGTTTGACGTAGCGTCTAAAGGTGTGCCGGTGACTATATAAAATTTAAAATTACCAGCAGGAGCATAACAACCAAAAATTTTGTCTTCTGCAATTTTATTTAGGTTATGCCCATAATCATAAAGCCCACTAACAGCAGTTGACTCAGACTCTAATCTAGTCATCTTGGGGTTTGATGCTTCTGGTAAGATTGCGATGTTGTTAGCCTCTGCGAATGCGCTAGTATGGTATGCAGAGACATAATTCTCCTCAAAAGAAATTACTCTAATTACATCGTCTGATAAAACCTGCAAAGCACTGAAGTGGCCGTGATAATTATATCCGGCTGCATCTTTACCTAGAGAAGCTGCTCGGACAGTATAGTTAGATGTATCCAGGATAGCGGAGGCTCCTGGAACAGACGAGATCTCTCTCATCATGGTTAACATATCTACGATAAGCTCTCCAGTGTTATCTAACACCATGTTAGATTCTTCTAGGAACTTCTCATCATTTTTGTATAATTCAACAACACCTATCATGTTATACCTCAATTAATGTGAAGTTTCCTGTGGCAACATCCTTAGCATTCGTTAGGTTATTTGGGTTGATTCTAAAATCGAGGCGGCTTCCTCCACTAGTATCATTCACTGCCGAGCTTTCAACAGCATATTTACTCATGCCGCCCACGTAAATACCCTTACCTGCTAATTGATTATAGTAATTTAAAATAGCTCTTATGTCTTGTTTTGTTAAATCAATATGGTAAATGTCGCATAGAGGGAACTTCTTATGACCCGTTGGCGTTCCAGTCACATCTATTCTAGTTAAATCATAGATAGTGTCATCTCGTAAAGAGATATCATCTATTAAGACAAAGTTATTTTCGCCATTAGGTTCCGGGATCATGAAGACTTCTATGACGTAAGTTTGGTCATGTCTGTGAACTTTTTGATGATGCTTATAGTAAACTTCCGGTGTATTTATCCTACAGTAGTTTCTAGTATTAAATTTCACCGTGATTTCTTGGAAGTCTTCTGGTTCAAACGTTCCGATACCTTTCAAGAAGGTTAGTGCTGGGAATAGTTCATCTGAGTCTAAGCATTGGAAGATTGGTCTTTCTACAGATCTGTCATCTTCTCTGAAGGTGTGAATGAACGTGAGATCATCAATGATCTTTCTTATAGTTAGGTCTGCGGGATCAATAAGCTCCCACCTACCCTTATTATTAAAGTGCCAAGTTAGGTTAGTCCCTTCTGTAGCAGTATGAATCCATACCCCTAAACGGGATGCGTTCAGCCCAGTCCCATCTTCACGGGCTGCCAGTGCTCTAATCTTCAGGTGGAATTCATGCTCAGGGCACAGGAAATTATCAGCTCTATAAGTATCTGCTTGATCTGAGAAATCTGAGCCTTTGATTCTATATCTGATTCTTGGTAAACCATCAATAGCTTTTAGTCTTAGGAATGCGTTGTTGTATACGAATGACTGAGCGTCTGGTGTTTGTAGGTCATAAGCTATGAACTGATTTCTAAGTGAGGTTCCTGAGGTATGGACTAGCTCCACACCTTGCACGATAGAAGAGTTAACTAACTCAACTGTAGAGGATAGAGAAGTTGATCTAGCTATCACTGCGCTAGGATCAGTCTCTACCTTAGTTTGGTAACCTGCTAGGTTTGCCTCACTACCAGAGAATGCAATACTTTCTCTGTTTAGAAGTTTAACGTTCTCTACACTAGAGGTATAGAGATCATAAGTTCGAGCTATGTTACCTTTAATTTCAAAGTCCCCATTATCTAAAATATTACCGTAAGCATGGGCGTAGATCTTTGAACCAAAATCAGTCTTTAAGGCTAGAGTAGTCGGGTGTCTGTTAAATACTGTGGCATATAGATCGAATAACTCATGCACCTTTCTACCTAGACCAAAGTTCTCATAAGCTTCGATAGAGCTAAGGAATAAACCACTACAATAGATTTCTTCGTTAGCCATTGATCCAATTACGTCCTTCCAAAGCATGTCTGCTGCAAACTGTTGGATGTTGTCGTGAACATACTTCTCATATTTTTTGTAAACTTTTTGTGTAGCTACTTTGTGGACAACAGCCATAAATGGATCTAACTGCTCTCGATCTAAGAAGATATCGTCATCCTCTAGATCCTTAAATCCTCTAAGTTTTATCGTATTAGATGCGTCATAACCATAGTATTGGTCTGTAGAATATGCAGCGCATCTATCTGCATAGATATTTGGTAAATCTTGAATAATACCTGAACAGTCTGCTGAAACTCCTTGGAACTTCAGTGCTGAAGGAATGAACCCTAAGAAGAAGAAGTTTTCATTAGCGTTAACAGGATCTCTGGGTCTAGTAGCGTATGCAGTGATGATAGAGTTAGGATTTGTAGCTCCTACAATTTCTAGACTGTTAAATCTAATTGTTCCTCTAAGTTCAGCCGCTAACTCTGTTTGACCGGAAACAACTAGATCGTCTAAATATGCAGCACCTTCGACATCTAGAGTTACTTTTGGTATTGTTGCACCTACGGTCTCCAAGCCCGTTAATATAGTTGTTGTAGCTATGATACCCTTCAGTGTCTGCTGCCCAGAAACTTCTAAGCCTCCAAAACTAATGGTTCTTATTACTGAATCATAAACTTGCATAACTCCAAGAGACATGTAAGGAGTTCCTTGTCTATGCTCAAAGTTCATGAATTCAATATCTCTTAGTAGATATGAAGGTTTTTCAATACTAAGAGAAACAAGAACAGTTTCGGAGCTTGGGAATGCTGCTACTAGATCAGACCCCTCAATAGTGTAACTTAAAGTGTGCGTTCCTGGGATGATTGATTTAATATCCCAATCAGTGACTACACGTAAAGTGTTGCCGGTAAAACCTGATAAGGTTAAAACCATAGGCCAGTCGTAATAGAAAGGAGCTACACCTCTGTTTTGTATGCGAACATCAACAGTAAAACTATTATTGTGATTCCATCTTAGAGGGATAGTAGCTGACTCAATGTCATAACTGTAACCCATCTTGTAGATACTATTAATAATATTATTTAATTGATCTTGAGTTGGTGTGTAGTTGTTTAAAACATAAAATGCTCCGTTAGATATTAGAGTTGGGTGGGTAGCATCTAAGCAAGCAAATAAGTTTTGTGGTGAGATCCCCTGTTCTGGTGGAGGGTTGTATGTATTCTGATAAGAGTTGTTAAACACGTCCAAGTTTGGTGAGAGAAGCTCCGGCCTTATCTCGGGCGTGTGCATGTTTACTCTCCACCGGTCTTGAAGACCAAATCTTGTTCTTAGGGTATCAGCGAAGTAAATTGGATTTCCGATTGTATGCCAGCAGAAAGAATCATCGTGCTCACCCAACTTACTGTTTGGTAGAGCCATTCTTGTTGGAGTGTTTGGGAAATTAGTTGCATTACGATCTGCAAACAAATCGTAATATCTTCCTGATAGTTTTGTAATAGAGAAAGAATCTTCAAAGGTCTCAATTACTTTATCAATAAATGATACAGGCGGGAACTGAGTTATACCTGCTTTTGGTAGCACGCTATTATTGAAAGCTAGCCAGTTGTGCCACTCACCCCAGTGACCACAAATACCAACTTGAATGTGTGCTATTCTTATATCGCCATCGTAGTTATTTCCTAAGTCTACTACTAAACTACTAACGGCACTTAGTAGCAAGTTGCTACCGTAGTCAGGCACTTCACCAGACAGATCAAAATTATTGGAACCAGCGGGACCTGCGGGGACATAGTAAGGATAGCTTGCTACGTTGCTTCTTAAGAAACTAGGCATTTTGAATCCTTCGAATGCGTAGGATTCGGGCCTTACAAATTGACCCGCGTTCGGGTGCCCGGCAGGGAATATTTGTTTTGGATGATCAATAAAAATTCTGATTAATGCTTGGCAATTCTTTTGTAGGATTTCGTCTAAGTATTCTTCGAACTTTTCATAGTCATATGAATTTGTTGCACCATCGTTTGCATAAAAATCAGACATACCTATGTAAATTCTCTGCACAGAGTGGGGCAGATTGTCTAAGGTTTGCTCACTTGACCCATATGTTGGGAAGTAACCCTTTACTGGGTTGAGCAGGGCGCAAGGGTTGTATGTATAGTTGTAATTAAGCGTTTGGTAGGAGTCTGCATTTTCTGAGAAAGAGAACTCAGCGCCATCAGCAGTAAAATAGGACCCATAGAATTTTTGGGTTGGAGAGGTCGGAGGATTAAATCCTGTGCGATTGTAGTAGCCATTAACATTCAGTTTATTATGCAGACCCCTTCTTCTATAAGTATTTCTAGGTTTGATTTCTGCGGCCACCGAAGATAAAGGAGTGCCAATTATTGAAGAGAAGGAGTATCTACCACCAGAAAATTCTGTAGCAGCTCCAATCAAATCAATAGCTGAAATTTCTTTGTTCCCTAAAGTAATGTCGGTTAGCTGCCCTACTAGTTCTTCGGAATAATCAAGCTTAAAATCAATATTATAATTATCGCTTCTATTGGTGTAGTAATCTACATTTCTTAAGAAGAGGTTAGCATCCTTTACTGCTTTAGCTGGTGAGAAGGTGTCAGCGATCCTGTTCGCGAGGTAGACAACCTTGCTAGAATCAACCTCGTAGGTGTTCTTGGAAAAATCGAAGCTATCAGAATCGAAGTTTAGTTTGTAATGCGAAGACTTGCCGCTCCACATAGACAAGTAATTTTCTTTCTTGTTCTGTGGGTCAATAATGATGTTATCCCAGTTTGGTGGTTCTTGATATTCAGTTGTAAAGAATAACCAACCATTGTTCTCGGTAAAGTCGTTAAACTTATCATCAATTATTGAAGTAGTATTTGCTTGAATATAATCTCTAACCTTGAGAGCAAAGCTTTGAGGAACCCCGTAACAAACTAACAAATCTGCTAGCCTAAGGAGGAATTGAAAACTTATTAGACAGTTAGTGTAGTATGGGATCTCTTCGAATGGTGGAATTGGGTAAGTTCGTTGTCTGTAATTAAAAACAAAATCTTCTGAGTCTACAGGAAATAACTTATTACCAAGTATAAAGTGATCCGGGTATTCTTCAAATAAAGTTAATAAAATCTTATCAACAGCTAATCTAATATTATTATCGAAGTTTCTATAATCATACTCTTCGATACCTAGTTGTTGAGCTTTTGCAGGAGTCCAGGTTCTGAAGTTCTGAAAATGAATTGATTCCGTTGCTAAGGAATACATGATCAAGAATGGGATATAAGACTCCCAAAGTTCTTGAATGTTACCTGACAGGTCTACGACTCCTGGGGTGAATACGCTATTGACGGCGGCTAAAATGCTTTGTTTGGTTCCTGCCCTCTTATAGATCTGAACAGCGTTAGCTAGCTGTAATCTCCACTTAGTAGGGTCGTAACCAAGAAGCTCCCAGCCGATCAATTTAGCTAGTTCAGGTAGTAAGTAATCTGGGCACTCTTGAAGATCGTATAATACAGATAGCTCATTGACCTCGTTTTGTTGGTCAGCGAAAGCGAACGAGTAAGCTTTCAACAGTCTGTAGAACGGACCCTTGGATACTTGGTCTTCATATAGCTCAGAAGTCTGAGCAAAGAGATCTATCGCATCTCTTACTAAAGTATCAGCGTGCTCATTATGGGTTTGAGCATAGACAACTTTATTTAATGTCTTTAGTTTTTCTAGCCCTTGAGTTCCGCTAGTATAAGTTGTAGTTCCCGAAAGGAAATCAGGTGGGATATACTCAGCTAAATCTTTTTGGTTATACCAAATAAATTCTGTTAGAGCATTGATACCGTCGGAAATCTCCAAAGGTTTACCCTTAAAGGTATAATCCACAAAATAATTAACTACAGTGGATGAAGGTTGATAATCGTAAGTTGAGCTCCCAGCTAAGAAATAGAACCACCCTAGCCGATAAACTAACTCATCTATACCAGAAGCCCCACTAAACACGCCTTGTGGATTATTTGTTTGGATTGTTGGGATAAGTTCAGTTGTTAAGAAGTCTCTGAACTCTTCTTCGTTCTCAAAATCTTTGAAGGTCTTTCCTACTGGATTTAGGATGTGTCTTTCAAATTCTTCAGCGGGGATATCTGTGTATCTGTTCTGCTTGATGAAGAATGGAGCGATCCCGTAATAAGTATCTAAAGAGGAGAATACTGTGCCTGGAGACAGGGGCCTGATGGTGTCAATATCATCAATTATACTGATATGAGAATTTATTAAATTGTAAAAAGGATCTACCTCAGTTCCGTCATAATCAATATCGGATTGCAGATATTGACCAGGAATCAAGAGTTGGATTACATCTGAAAAGTTTCTTTTATAGAACTTTCTTTTAGTAAGGCTAAACTTTTTAGAATTCATCAAACCCTCACAATATTTATTGTTAAGTTGTTAAGTTGGAAGATCTCATTAAAATCTAATGTAATGACTTCAGGGAAGTTGTCTACCGTTGCGAATAAAACTTCCGGTAGGGAGAAGACCACTCTTGCAACGTCTTGAGGGTTGAAGACTTGACCAAAGTTAATATTATCAACTTTAAAGTATTCTAATAGTGCATCTTTTATTCTTAGTTTAATTGCTTCTTCGTTGTCTCTAATTTCTCTGTCTATTCTCGCAGTTACCACTAAATCAACAGTTCTAATTAAGCCATCTACAACTACAACCTCATCAGTAAGCATCTTCTTAGGTTCGATAGCTTCTAATAACTCTTTCTTAAAGGTTGGTGTAGCTTTTCTGAGCTGAGTATCACTAGCTTTCTCTAAGATGTATAAATCAATGATATTTGCTGAGGAGTAAGCTCGTCTAGTCACGGCAATAGACTTACCTATGGACCCGTAAGAAGAGATGAAGCTATTTGCAAAAGAATCAAAATCATGTAAAGTAACAACTCGATCCTGTCGTCTAAAGGCTAACGGTCCATACTTCTTAGCGTGCTCAACTGTCTCAGCATCAGAACCTCCAGTGGCTCTAGATGAGTTCTCCAAGATTCCATTTACGGTAATCGACCTACTAACATTGGTAAGGGTTATGGGGAAGTTAATAACTTCTGCTGCTAAGTTACCTCTAGCTCCTCCACCTACCCTGTATGTTATGGTGTAGGTATCTCCTGGAGATGGTGACAGTCCTGCTAACCCATCGCCGAATACTACGTTTGCTTTAAAATCGTCGTCTGAAATCACTTGGAATATTTTAGCAGTATTGCCTGAAGCGAAGTAGATGTTATCGACATAGGTATAAACACCGCTAGTATTAGGGTTTCCTTCAACAAAAACTTGGACAGATCCTTCTACCACTGGGCTCGTGTCTAATGCCACAGATTTTATTCCTGTGTCGGCGCTGAATCTACCAGTCTTCTTTACGAAGCTACCTTCTAACAGAACTAAGTTATCGTGAAGTCGGACTTTCCCAGAGTTTACTGGGTCGAATCCTACGCCTTCTGCTTCTCTTAGAGTGATGTCTGCTTCAGGGTTAGCTTGGTCTACTACACCATTAACGACCTTATACAGAGTAAAGTTTAGTGGTGCTCCGTCATCAGGTGATGTTATTTGAACAATTCTGTTGGCGAAGGGGATACTAAGAATTTCACCCTTATTAACATAAGGGCTATTCTCAAAAGTTATTGTAGCATTAGCGGCAGAACTAATAGGACCTTTTAATCGAATTCCAATTAATTCTAACAGTTTCTTAACGTTGTTTCTGTTTTTGGCTGTTCTTAGGTAGTTTTCGTTAGCTAAGAAGTCCGCCTTCATTGATGTAGTTGCTCCAACATAAGCAACAATATCAACTAACATCATACCCAAATCAGACTCTACAAAGTTGTTATAATCTAAAGGATAGACAGCTTTGATATAATCAATAAGATTTAATCTTATTGTATTGAAGTCTGCTCCGGCAAAATCAATTAAGCTCTCCTTTTGTTCTTCAGGATACCTAATTAATTTCATGAAATCTGAAGAAACTGATCCATCAAAACTCATAGCGTGACCTTTACATCAAATATTGAATCAGTAACATCAGTTACTTTGCAGGTTAATACAATTTTAATACTAGGTAATCCGTTAGATCTATATTCATCTAATGCTAAAACTTGTAGATCTAATATATTTATATTAGGCATGTAAGTAGAAATAGAATTAAAAATTCTTTCTCTCATTTCAGAGACTAGTTCTTGATCTAACGGAGCAAACAACAGAGACCTTAAAGGGCAGCCAAAATCTGGTAGCATCACCCTTTCGCCGGGTTCAGTCATAATTAATTGACGTAAATTAGATCTGATGACTGACAAATCAGGCATTTTAGAGAAGTAACCATCTTCCCTTCTATCGAAAGGAAATCTTAGACCATATAATCTTCTAGTATTACTTTGTTTTACACCATCTAATATTCTCCTAGATGGGACAGATCCTAGAAGGGTCTCTATTTCATTTATGTTGGTCATGGCTATCCTCTAGTGATTATATATCATATTTATCAATAAAATGGTCCTTATTCAAGTGGCGGAACGGGAGCAATTGGGATTGGTGGCTCTGATTGTCTTTCGTATTCAATCCCATAGATGTCTAGATACTTATCGAAGAATCTTTCGCCTATTTCTGTTAAGGCTTCAGCTCCGAAGTGGATATTAGAAGCATCCTTGAAGTCTGTGAAACCATCTAGATTAACAAGATACACATTTAGGTCAGGATCATTAGCCATAGCTTCCTGCTGCGCTCTTACCAAATCAACATAATAAGCCTTATTAGGTAATGGGTTAGCAGGAATATCCTGTTTCATTTCTATATGAGTTCTACCCAGTAACCATGGAACATCAGCAATTGTTGGAGTGCCTAAGCAATTTTTAATGTGCTGTTGTAAGTTAGAATATAGATAATTCTTAAAGTAATAACCCCAGCTATTCGGTATGCTAGTCGGGTCTGGGTAATTCGTCTGACCTTCAAGGCGGAGAGACTCAAATTCGCCCTGAATCATTAAGACGATCGGCTCAATTCTAGTGTAATCAGGTAAGAACTGTTTTATATTATCTATTGCAGCAGATACGTCATTCTTCAAGGTGAAGAATAGACCAGAACCCTGAACATCAGCGACCGCGTGATTCTCATCAGTCCAAGATAGAACATCGGCACCAGCATTAAATCCGCTAACGGTAGCTGTGCTAGTCTTAGTATTCTTAATTAGGTAAATATCTTCTCCTCCTCTTTGGTCTCTCAAGTGCCGCATAAAGCTAAACAGAGGATCATAGTGTCTTTCTGCGAAGTTGAAGAATCTAGTATTTGCTATACTATCACCTATAGAATATCTTGAGACGTTTAAACCTCCATAAGTATCATTGAGGTTTAACATGTCAACAGCTCTCCAAGACCCGGAGCTAGCAGAGAAGGAGTCTGGCGTCCAAATCTTTCTGCCGAACTGTGGGGTCTGCTTGTAGTATTCTGGGATATTTACGTCTGCTAGGTTGACAGTTAGGCCGTCAATGTTGCTTTGGCCTATAGCTATCACTAGCTTAACTGCGGGAATAGGATCGAAGTCTAAGTTCTTGTATAGTTTCTTTTGGACTGAATAATTAAATTTAATTTCTTTTTGTTGTAGTGGTTTGGAGTAGAACTTAGTGCTACCTAAATAACCCTTTAGACCACTATTAACTCCATTATATTCTCCGCCCATGAAGTTACCAGTCAGAGCCATTCCGTCTGTGTAACCACCGCCTAAAATCCATGGAGTGAAGTAAGTATTGAGTTTAGGTCCTCCTTTCAGTGAGTTCGGAGCAAGAGGACCAACGCTAGAAGCATTATACTCAAAACTATTTGTTTTCTTAAATGTTGGGATGTTCACAGAGTGGGTTGGAGGACTTCCAAATACTTCCGAAACTGCGGATACCGCTAGCAACTCAGTGTCTAAGTAAAGATGAATTTTATCTTTTTCATAGTCTAGAGTTACAGCTAAGTTACAGAATTCTTCCCCACAAGAAGATAAAGACTTACCAGAATCTGTTGTAGCACTAAACGGAACAAACATTCCAATCCACCCAGAGCTACTGTAACAGCCATTCTTATCAATAGAGCCCTTCCTCATGAACGTAGCTGAGGAAGCGTCATAACCAACTGTAGGGGCTAGGATGAAGCCTCCAGAGTTTGCTGGTTGTGGTTCTACGTTTGACGGGTAAGCCATGTTCTCAGGATACCACCTCTTGTCTCTAGTAAAGCCCATGATTAGGCCCTTGGTATAGTCACTACCATCAGTGTAAGAGATCTTGTCGATATCCGTTGCTCTTAGAGCATTTTGAGCTTGTCCTGTATTCTCACAAGCTAGAATTAGCCTATACAAACTAGACGTAGACAGTCCTGCGTCCCATGAATCATCAAACTCACCAATATATGGAGCGTAAACCCAAGTCTCGAAGCTAGCCCCAGACTTCTTATATAACCAATCTTGGAATTCTGCTGTGTCTGGTAGCTTAACAAAGCTGCCTAATGCTGATGGATTAACACCACTATTTCTAGTAATGCCTTGCATGTAAGCAGCACCTAATCCATATCCGATGCCAAATGTCGCTTCGTCTGATTCACCGAAAACAAAAGTTGAGTTAGGTGCAACTAGTTGAGCATTATTATAGTCGTCTGTGGTGACACAGTTCAGCACACTAAATGCTGTGCTAGAAGGTAGGTGCGTTGTGCTGTTTAAGAAGTTGTATACAGCGAATAATCCGTCTTCTGTTATGACATCGCTAATTGCTAGTTCAACACTGCTAGCATTCAAACCATTCCGCATGTCAGTGATTAGAGCACCCAAGCCTACTTCTGGGACATACAGGTGGCTTATTGTATCTGCTGCTTCCTCTACCTGACTGACGACAAACGTGGGTTTCAGCGGCAATACCACACCAGAAACACTCTCTTGATCCAAGACCAGCTTCTTCTGCTGATCAAATGCTAGGGCTATGTTGCAATCTTGAAGATAAGAGAAATCGTTAATAGGAACAAAGCCGGGAAGAGGGGACTCACCTTTTCCGAATACTAGAGGTGCTTTTACGGCAATTTCTATTTGCTTCTTTCTTCGGTTAATCTTACTGTTGTTATATGCTACTTCTCCAAGAATGCTTTGCTTAAAGTTATCAATAACTGCTTGAGAGGCATTGCTATTCTGTAAAGTTTCAATTTGTTTATTGATGTCTAATATTCTTTTTTCTTTTTGTCCTTGAAGAACTTTTAGGAAGTGATCTTTTTCATAGTGCTCTAGAAGAGTTTGGCTATCATCAATAATATTTTCGTCAAAGATAGTATCGACCCATTCATAAAAATTCTTTGAGCTTATCTGATCACCCTTTCCACCCAAGTTAGGATTGAAGTTCAATTTCCACTTTTCAGCAGCCTCTAACTTAGCTTGATTATCAGTTACAAATAGCAAGACAGGTTCTAAACCTTCTTCTGTTTGTGAGTCATAATATAGACCATCAGTGCTTAATAAATAACGACCTCTAGTAGATCTAGGAGGTCCGTAAACCAGTCTGATAATCTCGTCTGCGTCTGGTGTAGGATCATCTGCATCTGCTTTCCTATAGGACGTTCCACTAAGGCTGTCTACCCATTCTGCTGCTATTCTAGGCTCTAGCGAAGGGTCCTGGTCCCTCTTGGTTAACTCATTTAGGATAGCATTCTGAACTTTGTTTATACCTGCTTTTGCGGCATTGAGAGCTTGAAGCTGGCTTTTATACTGGCTCACTTTTTGATCTATTAGTGCTTGATATGCTGCCTGATCTCTTGCGGCAAGTTTCGCTCTCTCATTAGCGGCCATACCTCCTGAGAATTTTTTCAGGTTTGTAAAGCTTCCTATACACTCTTTGATGTCATTCCACTGGCTCTGTATGGCGTTATAGTTGTCGTATAGCTGCCCAGCGGCTCCTGCGACCTGACCTACAACATCAACAAAAGTGGATAACTCTTCTAGACCTCCGACCTCATCAGCACTCTTTGCTAGGTCGGAGCTATTTGAACCAAAACTGATTTGACCAGTCTCAGTAGAAAAACTTACAATACCAGTTTGGAATGTTATTATATTAAATAATGCAGCAGTCTCTTGGTTAGCTTTCTCTCTACCTATGTCTGCTGATTTGTTTAAATCAGCTAACACAGGACTAGGCAATAATGAACAAAAAGCTGCTAGAGCCTCTTCGGTATAGTTAAGAAGGCACGATGGCATTCCAAAAGAAGTGCCTATGGATCGGACAACTCCTTGGCCTTGACCTTGTGCTGCTAAGAATGTATCTAAATCAAATGATGCCATTATTGATCGTAGTCGTTAGTTTGAACTTCGGCTGCTGCCGCTCCACCAGCCCCCGGAACTGGGGTTACTGGTGCAAGTTGGACAGCAGGCCCGTCTAAGGATGCTGCAACAGGTGTGAGAAGGACCGTTGATGAACTTCCGGTCATCGTAGCCGTATTAGCGGCTAGAATATTAATATCACTACCCGCTTGTATATTTAGGTTATTACCAGCTTTTATGTTAATATCTTCATCAGCATCTATTGAAATAGATTTAGCTGATTTAATGATGACCTCTCCGGTGCTATTAACTTGAACTAAAGCATCTCCCCCCATGCTTCGGATCATAACCCTGCCTGAGTCTCCTTTAGTTACAAGATTAATATCCTTGTTCTCTGAGACCACGTTAATATTTCCCCACTTCTCAGACCCGTCTTTGTTCACGCCTGTAGACAAGTTGTTTATGTCTATCTCAGTCCCTTCCGTTACGATTAAGTCCATACCTTGCTCTGCAAGAGCCTGGATAATGCCAGCGGTTCTTAATAGTAAGTGGCGTGTGCCCATATCTGAATTATCAGTTTGCGTTTGGGCTAAACGAATACAATCCCCGTAAACATTCTCTAGAGAGATTCTATTTACTGCGGGGGTATCTTCTATATTAAGCTTCTGAGTTTTGGTTTTTACTTGAATAGAATTACTTTCGATGTTTTGCTCATCAGTAGCGTAACCGTGAGACAATACTAAACTGTTTCCTTTAGAATCTGATAATATCACCCTCTGCGGGATACCAGGGCTAAGGTTATAAATATCTGATGGTATACCTGGGGAATTAGCTACTTCAGGTATGGAGTTTCCGTCCGATCTAGTATCAGGATCATGGACAACAGTAATTAAGTAGTAAGCATCTGCACCTGTAGTTTGAGAGATTAATACAGTTTGGCCTACTGAGGGGATAGCAAAAAATCCACCCTTCTTTCCATCTAATCCGTTATACAGAGACCCGTAAGGACTCGTGTAGGTAACTGTCCTGACTCCCTGGAAATAAGTAGAAGAGACTTCGAAAAGCCCTGTCTCAAATATGTCGAAGTTACTAATAACTGTTGCTTCTACTAAATTCATTTGCTTGATTTCTTAGGTAGAGAGAATAGTTTAAACTTACTTTCTGCTTTTGTTGTATCAATTCTATGATAAAAACCAAGTAAGTTATAAACTCCACTAATGCTGTCTATAGGATTTTTACCCTTAGTATCTCCTACAAAGCCAGGTCTTTGGGCAAAGAGCAAGCAAGGGATCTGCATAAATCCAGCACTACTTATCGGAAAGTAAGGTAACGTTTCTATTTCTATCTGAAAGGTTGCTTGATCTATAATAGACAATTGGTCTATATAGAATTTTACAGGATCATTGACATAACCACCTTCAACAGTTGTAATTAGACCGTTCTTACCTGTAACATACTCTCTGAAGGTGTCTGCTTCTTTTTTCAATAAGCTTTCGTCGATGTCTTCCTTCAGGATACTTAGCTTCTTTTCTCTGGGGGACTTATCGGAGCTAAGTTTCTTCACAAGATCTTCAGTTGGGTTATTCTTAAGTTCTTGTTTTATGATTGAGTTTAAGATATCCCCGGCGTCAGATCCGTCCTCCTGAGTTAACTCAATAAGCATATCTAACCGTTGATCTTCAGTAGAGTTGTATAATTTATACAAGAAGGATTTCTTCTGATTTTCTTTAATCTCTCGCTTTACAGCTTCTGAGTCTCCCTCTTCATATTTGGTCACTAGTGCCTTGGAGGGGTCCGTAACTATCGTTGATTTTATAGTAGCATAATTCCTAACTAAACTATAACTTTGCTTTAGCATATTTAAATATGCTCTGTTATCATTAACTGTAATACTTTTTACAGTAGCATTTTGTGTATTATATTTAAATACAGGATAGTTTTGTGCCTCTATAAGATCATTTAAAGCTGCGTCTCTTTGTTTTAATAAAGAGGCAAGGCTAGTATCATTAACTTTTTGCGAGTTATATAAGTTATAAACTATTTTCCCTCTATGCTCCATTAACTTTAATACGTCTTCCTGCGGCTCTGCCCAGGGAGAATTTCTATCTCTTAAGTCGTAAGCTTGACCATAAAAATAGTTAGCCACTAATTCTTTTGAGCCTACAATAATTAAGGGTCTATTAGGATCGAAGTGACTCTTACCTCCAAATTGCTTTTTTATAGCCTTATCAACAGCAGCTAAGACTTGCATGTCATTTTCTCTAGTTATCATGAAGTCTTTTGTTCTATTTAATTGTCCGTATCCAGAAAGAAAGCCTTGAACAATACTCTTAAGAAATTCTTTAGTAATCCCAGACTCCTTCTCGCCATTTAAGTGTATACCAAAACTAGCTAATCGTTTTAAACCATCAGCTTTAACATCTTTATCAATTACTTCTGCTATTGGTCTTTTACTCTCAGCGTCTAATGTTGTAGTTGTTACACATACATTAAAAGGTTTGTATAGATCTTGCAGTATATTTCTAAAGGTATTAATCTTTCTTAGGTCAGGATTTTTAGCTGTTCTTGTCCGTCTCGTAGGCGGATTATTTGCTACTTTAACAATATGATCATAAGCCTCTTCTAAGTTAATACTACTTAGATCAGCAGGCAGCTTAAGAATTTCTTTGATTGAAGCTATTCTTGGATAAGGTTCTGTGAAATTTACAACTAATACGTTATCGGTATTATAAATTGTTTGGATAGCTTTATCAACTAAGTTATCTAAAGCAGCAATATAGTTAGGAAAATTATTTTGTCTAAACCTTCTTCTCTCTTTTGTATATTCGTTGTTCTTTGAGGGGTCAGATAAAGGATTTGCATCTTCGTCATTTATACCCTTCTTTTTAAACTTCTCTGCTATAGTTATATTACCTTTTGTTAATAAACTAGTATCAATAAAAGTTGATAAGCCTTCTCTAGAGAATTCAGATAAAGCTAAGTTAGCAACAAAGTCTAATTTAATTATCCTAGCCTTGTCAAAAGAAGAGTAAGATTCAGCACCTATTAATTGAAAGGACTGCATACTCGACCAGTAGTCTATATCGTCCCCTAGTCCGAAAGCTACGAAGAAGGTTGTGTCTGGGACTATCAGTTTTCCATCGTAGTTCGGGTCTGTTGTTTTCGCTACGACATTTTTAGTTACAGACCTAAGAAGTTTAGCTTCAAAGTAGTCTGTTGTTTCAAACACCTCCATGGATAGTCTTGGAGCACCATTCATCATGAACTGATACTCCATTTGGAGGAAGCCTGAATCTGTATTCGTCATATACAGATAGTCTTTTACTTTGTTAGGCTCTAAATTAGAAAGGACTCCTGCAACTGAAGTCGTAGGAGTCTCCCCACCCTCAGGAGGAGCCTTGGCATCATTGAATAGTTTTGCTACATCTAAGCTATCGGTAAAGATAATAGCAGGCTGAGGGTTTGGATTAAACGTGTTCATCTCATTAGATAATATTTATTATAGTGTTAACATCAAAATCTTCGAACACGTCAAACCTATTAGAAGCTAAACAAACTAACCAAAGTTTATCAGGATTAGTGTATAGCTGGTTAGCTAGCAGGTCAGGTCTAAACTCTAATCCATTAGGAACTGTCACAAAAGCAGACTTAGGCACATTGTTGATTCTTTCTACATACCTGTCAGCAGCTTCTGTGCCAACAGTAGTCCTAATTAGTCTACCCTTGTGGTAGTAAACATCTGATCCTAAAACATAATGAGACATTATCTAGCTCCTCTTAAGTTTCTACGTTCGAGACTTCTAATATCAGATTCCTTAGAGTTTTGAACCTTATCTACAGACGCTTGATTCATAAGTCTAGGCTCACTACGAGGATCAAGGGTTCCATGAGCAAACAAGGACTCCCAAGTTGCCACATTATCATCACTTTCTCCAAACGGTTGAGGATTGTGAGTTGAGAAGTCCCCAGTTCTAACTTCTTCTAAGTTAAGTGTAATCTTAACTCTATTAGGAAGTAAAGTTTCTATATCATATCCCGCTGACTGCTCAATATTAATATTATATTTTTTAGTAATGAACGGAACATCCTGGAAAAGAGGGCCAAAGTTTAGTCTTAATATAGGAGCCCCTAAACCTAACTCAGAACTACCAATAACTGTTGATCTAATTAAGTTAATATAATATAGATAAGAAGCTTTAGTTTTTCCTGAGTCTTGTTGGGACTCTTGTTTAGTTAGGTTAGCAAATAATTGCGCTCTAGTATTTAGATACTGGCTAGTGGGTCCGCCGCCAGCGGCAGGGCTGAGATTTGCTCTCTCTAACTCTTCCCCAGCATCATTAGATTTAAGCTCTTTAAATTGTTGCTCAAATGAATCTATAGTTTGAGGAGTTCTTACAGCATCTTGATTGTAGTAAGAATCTACTTGTTTCTTGATACTGTTACCTACTGAAAGTCTAGCCATGTTATTTGCTTCTAAGTCTCTATCAAGGCTATTCATGTTTGGGGAGGACTCATTCAAGAAAGTCTTTAGCTCCCTCTTAACTACATTAAACTTAGGCACTTGGTTAAATAAAAACTCTTTATTTATCCAAGGTGTATTCTTCATGAAGAAAGCTAAGTGGGGAAGTGTTAGGTAAAAGTTTAATGTAATCAGTCTAGAGTCAGCCCCTAAGTAACTGTAGAGGTTGCTGTTTCTACCGATAAGTTTATAAGTGGCATATCTAGCTGCTTTATTCTCAGTGATCTGGGGGTTTTCGTAGAAAGGGATTTTTATCTTCTTTCTACTCGTAATTGCTTTGCCTTTAGGTCCATTTGCTTCGGGATAGACCAGCATCATATAGCCGCGTTCTTCTAAGAACCTGTCAGCAACAATTGATTTACCATATCTTGTCATGACTTGCCATCTCCATTAGATCCTGCTCCAGCAAATGCGCTTCTTCGTCCGATCATAAGTTCTTTCTGTTCTCTTAGCTCAGTAAGGACTTCTGCTAAGTATCTATTATTTTGTTCTTGTTGAGCGGCTGCTCCCAAAGAAGTCATCTCCTGATCTACGTCACTTTTAGCAGCCATTTTGATCAAGTCATTTAAAGCGGAGTTAGCTCTGTTATTATATTCTTCTAGCTTATTTTGGAAGGATTCGGCTTCTTCTTTCTTAACTTTATTAGCCACTACCGCAGTATTTTCTTCGGTCTCTTCAGTCTTTTCGCTCAAAAAGCCAAAGTAAGCAGCCATGGCTGCAATAGCTGCTGCTATTAACGCGATCCAAAATCCTACTCCAGATATAACAGTTGTTCGTAGTAGTGCTAGTCCTTGCATTATTTTAGAGATAGTAAACATAGCTCTAAGAATACTAACTATTGGTGCTAGCGCACGCACAACAGTAAAAACACTTATAAAGACCGCAACAATTTGCATGAATACCGGACTAAGAGATTTAAACAACTTCTCAGCTAAACTTCCAACAAAAGTTGCGACGTGAGTAATCCCACTTTCAACCAGTTGGATTAGGCCATACAATCCAGTCATAACATCATTCATTGTTGCATTTTGAATGACCTGCTCTTCCTGCCTATCCAAAATACCTAATAAGGTCTGAGCATTATTAGCGTCAGCTACTGTCATACCTCCTAAAATTGATTTTAGGATTTCATTTCCTACAATAGCGTCATTGCCCTGTCCGACAACAGAGTCTTTCATGTCGGTGATAGCTTGTAAG
>Ga0099848_1000288_pt1 | contig 22675 bp, 18 predicted proteins | sample CB_VirMetaG_3_FD_78179 | JGI IMG/M metagenome (GOLD analysis project Ga0099848, IMG submission 78179) | Freshwater to marine saline gradient viral communities from Chesapeake Bay - CB_1508_1S Viral MetaG | ecosystem: Environmental > Aquatic > Marine > Coastal | place: USA: Chesapeake Bay...
TTGCTGCAACAGGAAACTTAACGGCAGGATACTTTGGTGGTGGTGCTCCTGGTCCAAAATCAACAATGGATAAGTTGACTTATTCGACTGAGACTACTGGAGCACTTCCTGGTTCTCCATTAAGTGCTGCTCGTTATGTTCTTGCTGCAACAGGAAACTCAACGGCAGGTTACTTTGGTGGTGGTCTTCCTGGTCCAAAATCAACAATGGATAAGATCACTTATTCGACTGATAGCATTGGAGCAGTTCCTGATGCTGCATTAAGTATTGCTCGTTATAGTGTTGCTGCATCAAGTGCAAGAGCAAATACAGTATCATATTCACCAAATAATATATAATTAATGTTATAATAGATAAAAGGAAAGATTTTTTATCATGAGACGTAGTATTATCGTGCTTGATGATTTTTATTCAGATCCAGATAGAATAAGAAACATAGCATTAAACTCTCCATATCCACCTCCAGATAGTAACTATACTTATCCAGGAAAAAATTCACAAGATAACTATTACCCTCTCGAACTTCATAATAAATTTGAGTCAATCCTCAACCGTAAACTCACTCCAGCACAACCCAATGGATACTTTCGTCTATCATTAGAGTCTGATTCTTATCGTCAAGACGTTCATGTAGATCCTTCATGGGAGTTTGGTGCAGTCTGTTATCTTAATCCACCGGAACAAGTGATTGATGAAGGTGGAACATCATTTTGGATTCATAATAAAACAAAAATGGAAACCTGTCCTCAAACTGATGAAGAAGCAAAGTATTATGGATACTCATCAGTAAAAGAAGCATGGTGGACTACTGTATATGGCGAAGGTCTGGACAGATCAAAATGGACTCGATACTTGCTTTCTCCGATGAAGTATAATAGGATAGTAATTTTCAGAACGAATCTTTGGCATTCTCATAATTATAATTTTGGAACCAATTTACAGAATGGTCGTTTAGTTCAATTATTTTTCTTTAATCCTACAAATTGGTGAACGTGAATAAAACTTATTATTTTATGGCAGGTCTTCCACGATCAGGAAGCACTCTACTTAAAAGTATTCTTAATCAAAATCCATTACTTCATACAGAACCTGTAAGTCCTGTAATGGAGTTAATGTATTGGAATGATCATTATTTTACTGATAGTGAACAATATCTTGGATTTCCAAAACCAAAATCGGCGCATAAGATTATATCAAGTGTTATTGAAAATTATTATTTTGATATAGAAAAACCAATTATTATAGACCATTGTCGTGCTTGGAGTAATAATATTGAAAGAATTAAAACTTATATCACACCGAATCCAAAGATTATTTGTCCGGTTAGAAATATTACAGAGATTCTAACTTCTTTTATTACAATGATTCGTCGTAATTCGGATCAAGTATCTTTTATCGACCAGCATTTGATAGAGAAAGGATTGCCTATTACTGATGATAATCGTTGTCATTATTTGATGAGTAAAGAAGGCATTGTAGAACAGGCATTGTGGGCACAATCACAGGCATTTATTCGTGGAGATCAGAAGTATTTGCTGATGATTGAGTATGATGATTTAATTGCTTTTCCAAATGAAACAATGAAAAAAATATATGAGTTTCTGGAGATAGATTTTTATTCTCATAATTTTGATAGAATTGAAAATACACATCGTGAAATTGATGATCAATGGTATTTGAGGGATATGCATTATGTTCGTTCTAAATTAGAGAAACAATCACAAAATCCAGAAAGTGTTTTAAGTAATCAGATTCTAAATAGGTATAGTAACTTGGAATACTGGAAGTATTCTAACCATAAGTATTTTTAAGAAATGGCAAATACTAGGGGAGTTTTTACTCTTGAAAGGATTAAAGAAAAACAAATATTAGAAACTTGGGTGGACCTTGATGATGTCTGGATAGCAGAAGGATCACCAAACACCGGATACTTTGGTGGTGGTTTTCCTGCATATTCAACAATTGATAAGGTCATTTATCCGACTGATACCACTGTTGCTGTTCCTGGTGCTGCATTAAGTGTTGCTCGTTCTGGTCTTGCCGCAACAGGTAATTCGACCGCAGGTTACTTTGGTGGTGGTTATACGGGTTCTTACGTAACAACAATGGATAAGATTGCTTATTCGATTGATACTACTGCACCACTTCCTAGTGCTCCATTAAGTGTTGCTCGCGAGGGTCTTGGCGCAACAGGAAACTCAACAGCAGGATACTTTGGTGGTGGTGGTCCTGGTCCAAGATCAACAATGGATAAGATTACTTATGCATCCGATACCACAGCAGAAGTTCCTAGTGCTGCATTAAGTGTTGCTCGTCATGGTGTTGCTGCAACAGGTAACTCAGATGCAGGATTCTTTGGTGGTGGTTTTCCTGGTCCAAAAACACTAATGGATAAATTGACTTATTCGACTGATACCATAGCAGAAGTTCCTGGTGCCGCATTAAGCGCTGCTCGTGGTTGGACTGGAGCAACAGGTAACTCAACAGCAGGATATTTTGGTGGCGGTTTATTTGGTCCAAAATCGACAATGGATAAGATCACTTATTCGACTGATACCACTGTGGCACTTCCTGCTTCTCCATTAAGTCTTGCTCGTCAATCTCTTGCTGCAACAGGTAACTCAACGGCAGGATACTTTGGTGGTGGTGGTCCTGCAACAGCAGTAATGGATAAGATCGATTATTCGACTGATAGCATTGGAGCAGTTCCTGATGCTGCATTAAGTATTGCTCGTCAATCTCTTGCTGCATCAAGCGCAAGAGCAAATGCATTGCGACCTATTACTGATTTAAAAATTAGATTTTCTGATGGAACGAAAAGTGGACCAGATACAGGATACTTTGGTGGTGGTCCTGGTCCAAAATCAACAATGGAAAAGATAAATTATTCGACTGATACCATTCGTCTTTTTTCTGCTGCTAATCTAACTGTTAGTCGTGTCGAGACTGGCGCAACAGGAAGTGCAGTGGCAGGATACTTTGGTGGTGGTTATGATGGTTCTAATTACGTATCAATAATGGATAAGGTCGATTATTCGACTGATACTACTGATGCTGCTCCTGGTGCTAATTTAATTGTTGCTCGCGAGCAACGTGCTGCAACAGGAAACTCAACACACGGTTACTTTGGTGGCGGTGGATATCCTTTTGTATCATCAATGGAAAAGGTTACTTATTCGACTGATACTACTGATGCACTTCCTGGTTCTCCATTAAGCAGTAATCGCGGCGGCGTTGCTGCAACAGGAAACTTAACGGCAGGATACTTTGGTGGTGGTTTTTATACTGATGGAGTAACAGTAGCATCAACTTATATGGATAAGATTACTTATTCGACTGATAGTGTTGAACCACTTCCTAGTACTGCTGAATTAAGTGTTGCTCGTGGTAGTCTTACTGCAACAGGAAACTCAGTGGCAGGATACTTTGGTGGTGGTTTTTATGGTCCAGTATCAACAATGGATAAGATCACTTATTCGACTGATACGAGAGAAGCACTTCCCGGTGCTGGTTCATTAAGTGCTGCTCGTGGTAATCCTACGGCAACAGGAAACTCAACATACGGTTACTTTTGTAGTTCTTCTCCATCAACAATAGATAAGATCGATTATTCGACTGATACTATGTTATCAACTCCTAATCTCAATTTAAATGTACCTCGTAATGGTATGGGTGCATCAAGTGCAAGAGCAAATGCACTACCAGAACCATCATTAACACCAACACCAACAGCAACCACAACAACTATTACTGCCTCAAATGCAGGTTATTTTGGTGGTGGATTTAACTCATCAATTGATAAGATCGATTATTCGACTGATACCACATCACTACTTCCTGGTTCTTTATTAAGTTCTAGTCGTGAGCGTCTTGCCGCAACAGGAAACTCAATTGCAGGTTACTTTGGTGGTGGTAAGAGTCCTGCTAATGTATCAACAATGGATAAGATTACTTATGCATCCGATACCACAGCAGAAGTTCCTAGTGCTGCATTAAGTGTTGCTCGTTATAGTCTTGCTGCAACAGGATCCTCAACAGCAGGATACTTTGGTGGTGGTTTTCCTGGTCCAAGTCCAATGTCAACAATGGATAAGATCACTTATTCGACCGATACTACAGCAGTAGCTCCTAATGCTAGAATAAGTGCTCGTTATAATCTTGCTGCAACAGGTAATTCAACGGCAGGATACTTTGGTGGTGGTGCTGGTCTATTTGGTCCAGTATTAACAATGGATAAGGTTACTTATTCGTCTGATACGAAATCTTCTATACCAGGTGCTAACTTGACTGTTGCTCGTAGAAATCTTGCCGCAACAGGTAATTCGACCGCAGGATACTTTGGTGGTGGTGTCCCTGGTCCAAAATCAACAATGGATAAGATTACTTATGCATCCGATACCACAGCAGAAGTTCCTGGTGCTGCATTAAGTGTTGCTCGTTATGCTCTTGCTGCAACAGGAAACTCAGATGCAGGTTATTTTGGTGGTGGTTCTCCATCACCAGTATTAATGGATAAGTTGACTTATTCGACTGATACGACAGCAGCAGTTCCTGGTGCTGATTTAACAACTAATCGTCAGATGACTGGCGCATCAAGTGCAAGAGCAAATGGACTGCCACAACCAACAGCAACAGTTGTAAATTTTGTATAATTAGTGATATAATAGTAAAAAAGATTATGAGTATAATGATTGGTCTTCCCTGTGCGGGAGGAATTGTGAGTGAAAAAACCACTCTTGGTCTTTTCAATCTTGGAAAAGCACTTGCCAGAAACAATATCGATCACGGACTCTTGACTTTGACTAACTCTTCTTTGATTACACAGGCAAGGTCTAAGATTGCTAATTTTTTCATCAACAATACAGAACACGAATATCTCTTTTTTTTAGATAGTGATATTGGATTTAATCCGGAAGATGTGCTAAAATTAATTGCATATCAACTTCCAATTGTTTCTGGTGCTTATCCAATGAAGATAATTCCAGAAAGATATTGTATTGATATTTCACAACCAGAGGAAAGACACGAAGATCTAGTCAAGATCAATGGGAATGGAATGGGTTTTGTTATGATTCATCGTCAAGTATTTCTTGATATTGCAAAACAATATCCAGGTTTAAAATACATTCCGTCAGATTATCATTCTGACACTCCTCATACTTCAGCAGAGATGAACAATTCTTATCACTATTTTGCGGAGTATCAGAGTCAGAATGGTTTTATGTCAGAAGACAAAAGTTTTTTCCATAGGGCACAACAAGTCGGTTATAATATTTGGCTAGATACAACAATCAAACTAAATCATACTGGTTATCACATTTATCAAGGATAGTATTATGAAATCTGGAGCAACTGAAACCTCATATCATTATCTACATGAGCATTATCAATTTCCTGAAAATGTTTTTGTATCCCATTTACCAGAAGAACTTAAAAAATCAAATCACCCATATAAAATTTTGTGGGCACATCATGCATATGATCAACCAGTTTTTCTTAATTTTGATCACAATATTGTAAATCATATTGTTACACCATCTCAATGGAATAAAGATCAGTTCATTAAGTATCTGAATGTTCCTGAATATAAAATTACAGTGATTCCAAATGGAGTTGCTGATATTTTCACACACTCTACTCAAAAAACAAAAACAATGATTTTTACTTCAATTCCTTATAAAGGTCTTGAAGTACTATCAAAAGTCATTCCAATGATTCATCAGGTTCATCCAGATACGAAGTTTAAAATCTTTTCTTCAATGTCTCTTTATGGACCATCGAATGATCCATTTATTGAACTTTATGAACACCTGAAGACTCTCCCAAATGTTGAGTATTCTCCTGCTATTGATCGCGAAGAACTTGTAAAACATTATCAAGAATCAGCATTCTTTATTCATCCTAATATCTGGGAAGAAACTTTTTGTGTTTCAATGGTGGAAGCAATGCGATGTGGTGCCTATCCAATTATCACAGATATTGGAGCACTTGCAGAAGTTGCCGGTGAAAAAAATGCAACTGTGGTTCCTATTCATGGGGAGAATACCTCAAAGGGTTGGAAGACTAGTGATAAATTCCTTATGGATTTTACAAACGCTTGCTGTGAAGCACTTAATTACTATGATAAGAAATCAGAATATTACAAAGAAGTCTCCAAGATTATTTCTGATTATGTCTCTGAAAAATATAATTGGAAAAAAATTGCAGATCAATGGAACAATTTAATTTTTCAAATGTTAGGTGTTCATTTTCAACCTGATAGTTTTGATTCTGAAATCTATAAAGAAGTTTATTTAAATAATGAATATAACATAACTGATTTTAATGAAGATGATGTTGTAATTGATATTGGTTCTCATCGTGGATACTTTGCCAAGTTATGTCTAGACAAAGGATGTAAAAATATTATTTGTTATGAGGCAAATAAAAATAACTATAACTATCTCTTAAAAAATCTAGAGAATTATGATGGATGGAAGGCACATAATGTTGCAGTTTGGAAAGAGAATACTGAAGGAATTCCATTTTATAATCATAATGTTTATAACACAGGAGTAAATTCTTTTTATAAGAACCCACAAGCAATACATTTTCCAGAAAAAATCGAAGAAGTTAATGTAAAAACAGTTTCTCTCGATCATATTTTGAAAGATTATGAAAAAGTAAATCTACTTAAGATTGATAGTGAAGGTTCGGAATATGAAATTCTAATGAATTCTACTCTAATTGAAAGAGTTGAGAATATTGTTGGTGAATATCACTGTTTATCTCTATCACATACCAATCTTGATATTGAAGGTAAAGATGTAAAAAATCTAATGAAATTTTTAGAGAGTAAAAATTTCATTATACATAATATAACAGGTACTCCTTACAATACAGGGGTATTTTTTGCAAAACATGCGTCAACAATGACAGAACAAACTATGACTAAGAAAAATTCTTCTGCTATAACTTACACTCCTATCAATGCGGAGCAGGCAGTATATAATGATGACTACTTCATGCAGGTATCACAAAACGTCTTTGCCTGGGAAGATAGTGATAAAGAAATGGCACAAGGAAGGACTAACTTCCAACTCGAAAAGTTTATTGGACTGAATACTCATAATATCTCTGTGTCTTTCGAACATATTTTGAAAGAACGTCGTATTATGGCATCGGGATATATGTACAAACTCATTGAAATGAAAGAGAAAGTTCGTGAGTTTGAATATAAGTGGAATGGTAAGGATAAGACACAACCTATTATGTGGGAGACTGGTGCTCCTAATGGTGGAAAAAAACTTTGCTGGTATGATCTTGAAGAACTTGAGCTGACTCATTATCTAAAGGGAAGTGAGATGGAGATTCGTGATCGCCTTCACCAGATGCAGCACTTAGATAAGATGCTCAATAAACTGGTAGAACAAAATGGTGGCACTCCTCCTACCAGAGAACAATTTCTGGAAGAGAATCAAGAGTATTGGGAAACACGACTTGCAGAGCAAGCACTTGATGACCTGATGGCATCGCAGACTGGTATTTCTGGTGCTAACCTTCAGGCAATGCGTCGTGCATCTGGACCTTCGATTGTCGATAAGCGTAATGAACTTAAAGAGGGATATATGTCTATGGATAAGTTATTGACACCTCAAGGTAGAATGGAATTTGTTCATGATCTTCAAAGTAAGGTTATGCGTGGATATGAAAAATTGAGTGGAACTGATTTAGGTTATGGTGCCGCAATCAAACCTGCAGAAGAGCAGAAAAATATTTCTGGAACTTATACTGAAGGATGAGATCTGAAATTATTGTAGTTGATAACCTTTATGATAATCCTTTTCAATATTATGAAGGTTTTTTAAATAATCAGTGTATTATTACTGATGAGACCTTAGGGAAGATCTCACAGATCATTGGAAATCCGATTAAGGTTATAACGGCAACCAATGAAACTGAAGGTCTTCCTGGTACTGTTGCACATTTGAGTTGTGATTGGATTGCCGTAATTTATTTGAATTTGCCAATGGAAGCATTCGGTGAATTTGGAATCAAGTTTTATTCACATCTTGCAACTGGACTTGAAACATTTCCAACACAAGAAGAAATGAAGACTTATCAGATTGATGAGAGTCAGTTAGAACAAGTGTTCAAATCTGATTCAAGTTTGTGGAAAGAGTATGCAAATACTCCAGTCAAATATAATCGAATGGTTTTGTTTCGTGGAAATCGGTGGCATTCTTATGAAAATGCACTAAATAATTCTATGACTTATCAGAAGATAATAATAAGAAATGTCTGAGACCAGAGGAGTTTTTGTAATAAGAGATGTTGTTGATAACATTTTAGATGAGGAATGGATTTCATTAGATGATGTTTGGATAGCACAAGGAACACCAAACACAGGTTATTTTGGTGGTGGTGGTCCAGTATCAACAATGGATAAGATCACTTATTCGACTGATAGTACAGCAGCAGCTCCTGGTGCTAATTTAACTGGTGCTCGTTCTCGTCTTGCTGCAACAGGTAACGCAACAGCAGGATACTTTGGTGGTGGTTATGATAATAGTTATACTACAGTATCAACAATGGAAAAGGTCACTTATTCGACCGATAGTACAGCAGTAGCTCCTAATGCTGCATTAAGTGTTGGTCGTTATAATCCTGCTGCAACAGGAAACTCAACGGCAGGATACTTTGGTGGTGGTGCTAGTGGTGGTCTAAAATCAACAATGGATAAGGTTACTTATTCGACTGATACCACTGGAGCACTTCCTGGTTCTCCATTAAGTGCTGCTCGTTATGCTCTTGCTGCAACAGGAAACTCAACGGCAGGATACTTTGGTGCTGGTGGTGGTCCAGTAACAACAATAGATAAGATCACTTATTCGACTGAGACTACTGCTGCTGTTCCTAGTGCCGCACTAAGTCTTTCTCGTGCTCGTCTTGCTGCAACAGGTAACGCAACAGCAGGATACTTTGGTGGTGGTCTTACTCCTTCTTTTTCTAGAGTATCAACAATGGAAAAGGTTACTTATTCGACTGATACTTCAGCAGTAGCTCCTGATGCTGCATTAAGTCTTGCTTGTTATTATCCTGCTGCAACAGGAAACTTATTAGCAGGTTATTTTGGTGGTGGGTATCCTGGTCCAAGATCAACAGTTGATAAGGTCACTTATTCGACTGATACTACTGGAGCACTTCCTGCTACTGGCGCATTAAGTGCTGCTCGTCGTTATCATGCTGCATCAAGTGCAAGAGCAAATGCAGTGCTAGCTGTCTCATCTACAAAAAATTTAATTAAATTTTCTGATGGAACTGAGGACGGTTCAAATGCAGGATACTTTGGTGGTGGTCATCCTGGTCCACAAACAACAATGAATAAGGTCATTTATCCGACTGATACCACTGTTGCTGTTCCTGGTGCTGCATTAAGTGTTGCTCGTTCTAGTCTTGCCGCAACAGGTAATTCGACCGCAGGTTACTTTGGTGGTGGGTGGGGTCCTGGTCTAAGATCAACAATGGATAAGATCACTTATTCGACTGATACGAGAGCAGCACTTCCTGGTTCTCCATTAAGTGCTGCTCGTTATGGTCCTGGTGCAACAGGTAACTCAGACGCAGGTTACTTTGGTGGTGGTTATAATCCAAATGTATCAATAATAGATAAGATCACTTATTCGACTGATAGCATTGGAGCACTTCCTGCTGCTGGTACATTAAGTAGTAATCGTGGTTATGTTGCTGCAACAGGAAACTCAACGGCAGGATACTTTGGTGGTGGTAGAGCAGGTCCTTCGTCTGGAGTAGGAGCAATAGATAAGTTGACTTATTCGACTGATACTACTGCACCACTTCCTGGTTCTCCATTAAGTGTTACTCGCTATTGGCTTGCCGCAACAGGTAATTCAACGGCAGGTTACTTTGGTGGTGGTTATAGTATTTCTAATGTACGTTCAATAATGGATAAGGTCACTTATTCGACTGATACTACTGCACCACTTCCTGGTTCTCCATTAAGTGTTGCTCGTAGTGCTCCTGCTGCAACAGGAAACTCAACGGCAGGTTACTTTGGTGGTGGTGTTAGTGATCTTCCTGGTCCAGGTCCAATATCAACAATAGATAAAATCGATTATTCAACTGATAGCATTGGAGCACTTCCTGGTTCTCCATTAAGTGTTGCTCGTTATGGTATGGGTGCATCAAGTGGCAGAGCAAATGCACTACCGGAACCATTAACACTAACACCAACAGCAACTACATCAACTTTTACCGTCTCAAATGCAGGATACTTTGGTGGTGGTGCTCCTGGTACAAGTTCAACAATGGATAAGATCACTTATTCGACTGATAGCACTGCAGCTGTTCCTGGTGCTGCATTAAGTGCTGCTCGTCGTTATCTTGCTGCAACAGGATCCTCAACGGCAGGATATTTTGGTGGTGGTGTTGGTCCTGGTACAAGTTCAACAATGGATAAGGTTACTTATGCATCTGATACGACAGCAGCTGTTCCTGGTGCTGCATTAAGTGTTGCTCGTTATGGTCCTGCTGCAACAGGAAACTCAACAGCAGGTTACTTTGGTGGTGGTTCTCCTGGTCCAGTATCAACAATGGATAAGGTCACTTATTCATCAGATATGACAGCAGCTGTTCCTGGTGCTGCATTAAGTGCTGCTCGTCGTTATCTTGCTGCAACAGGATCCTCAACGGCAGGATATTTTGGTGGTGGTTTTCCTGGTCCATTTTCAACAATGGATAAGGTTACTTATTCGACTGATAGCACTGCTGCTGTTCCTGGTGCTGCATTAAGTGATGCTCGTTATGCTCCTGCTGCAACAGGTAATTCCACACATGGATACTTTGGTGGTGGTAGAAGTCCAGGTGCAGTAGCAACAATGGATAAGATCACTTATTCGACTGATACCACTGGAGCACTTCCTGGTTCTCCATTAAGTGTTGCTCGTGCTTATCTTGCTGCAACAGGAAACTCAACAGCAGGATACTTTGGTGGTGGTTTTCCTGGTCCATTTTCAACAATGGATAAGATCACTTATTCGACTGATAACATTGGAGCAGTTCCTAATGCTGCATTAAGTGTTGCTCGTTATGCTCTTGCTGCATCAAGTGCAAGATCAAATGCACTACCACAACCAACAGCAACATTACCAAATATTGTATAATTAGTGTTATAATGGACAAAAAATATTATGATTGAAAATCCTTTATCTTATATTTTGATAAAACCTGATGTTATTAATGCACATGGCATACAAGAAATAGTTCAACACATTGATTCTTCATCAAAAACTGATCTTTCAGTCTTTGATGCAAACAAATCAAATGAAACTGGTGAAAAAGAGTGGAAAGTGGATAAAGAAGTACGCGATACTCAACATATTGAAATGGGGCAAATTGCACCTAAGATTATTGAGTTAATGCGTAATATTGTAAAAGAAATTATTAATCCTTTTTATGATGTTGAGATTTCTGAGAGTGAAATTCCTCAAATCTTATCTTATGGTATTGGTGGTCACTATCGCCCTCATGTTGATGGAGAGTCGTTATGGCAAACTCCTGATGGTGAACTGATATGGAAGAAATCTACCGAGAGAGATTTATCAATAGTTTTATACCTCAATGACGACTTTGAAGGTGGGGACTTTATTTTTCCAGATCTTAAACTAAGAGTTAGACCAGAACCAGGTATGATGATATGCTTCCCCTCCAATCATCATTACAGACACGGTGTTGAACCAGTTACCAAAGGAAATAGATATTCAATTGTTTGTTGGGCAAAAGTTAAGGGATTTCCTACAATGAATGATCAAAACAAAGAACTCTCTCAAAAATATGGAATTACTATAAATAACTAAAAGATTTTTTACAATAAAAATGCAATATATTAAACACTATTATGTTGATTCTCAACGAAATACTTTTTGTTGCGAAATCACTTCAGCGCCAAAGTATAAAAGACATCCTTTGAAAGAATATGCTGGTTTAGACGTGAAAGTTTGGTTAACCGATTCTGATGGAGTTGAAGTTTGTCTTGCAGAACTTCCTGATGAAACATCTGTATCAACACTAGTAGATGCAAATTCTGGTAAAAATAGCATTCAAGTTTTGACTGAAGCAGAATATAATAGTGTTGCAACACCATATTTTGAAGCACAAACACTTTCTCAAGAAGCACAAGAAGCAAGAATGCAAGATGATGAAGTAACTGCAGAAGCAAAAGAAAGTGCTGCTGCTACTAAATTATCAGAGGCAACCACAGCAATTCGTGCTCTTTGATACTTAATATTCCATAACTTTATTTTGAGGGTTTAATACCCTCTTTTTTATTGTTTATGCTATAATGATAAATATCTAATATGTGGAATATACGGGAGAAACAATAAGGTGTCGTTGAGAAAACCTTCTGATTTATTTGATAATGAATCCCAAAAAGAAAATGATATCCCATTAGTTGAAGTTTCTGAGGATAACTTCAATAAAGTTTTTGATGTCTTAAATACCTATCAATCATACCTTAGTGATTTTGAAGAGAAGTTGAAATCAATAACTTCTTTATCTGAACAAGTAAATAATTTACAAAAAGAACTTGAGAATTCAATTAAGAAAGAAGACCTCGATAAGGCAGTTCTTTCTCAATTTCTTTATATTAATGAGTCTATTTCTAATCTAGGAGATAACGTAAAGTTAGTAGGAAAGACAGTAAACACTACTATTAGTGAAGGAAGCGAACAGAAAAAATTAAAAAAACCTTCTGACTTATTTGTAGAAGAAAAATCAGAAGTATGTATACCTTTAGTTGAAGTTTCTGAAGAAACTTTTAATGATGTCTTTGGGGTATTCAATAGTTATCAATCATATTTAAATAATTTTGAAGATAAACTTAATTGTGTTAATAATTTAGTCGAACAAATTTCTTTTCTGAAATCTGATATTGAGAGTGCTCTTAAAAAAGAAGATTTGGATAAGGCAATCTTATCCCAACTTCTTTATGTTAATGAGTCTATTTCTAATATTGAAAATAATGTAAGGGTAATTAATGAAGACAAACTAGATGAAATTCGTGAAGATGCAAATTTTTTACTTTCAAAAGTTGAAAAATTTATTGAATTTGATGTACCAAAGTACAAAAAAAATCTTATTGATTTTGAAATTAGAGTCGATAATAAAGTTGACCATTTAATTGATAAAAATATTTCTCCAATTAAAGAAGAAGTAAATCAAAAATTAATTGATATATCTCATAAAACTGATAGTATTGAGGTATTAAAGGATGATATACTCGAAACTATTCAAAATATTGAAGTATCTGCAGACGAACATTCTAAACAGAATAACAAAAGAATACAGCATATTGAAGATTATTTAAAAAAATCTTCTCTTGGAACTTTTAAAAGAAATATCTTTGAAAAAGTTGTTCGTATTGAGACTGAAGTTACAATCAATGAAAATCGTCTCAAAATACAAAACAAACAACTTGAAAAAGTAGAAAAGGAAATCTATGAAGCAATTCAAGATCTTAAAGTCTCTGATCTTGTAGAAGATAATAAAAAGTTACAAGATAAAATAAATGACCTTGAAAATCTTTATGAAGAAATAAAGAACAAAAAACCAGAAGTTATTATTGAACAAACTTCTTTTGATTTCCCTGAGTCATTAAAAAGTGATGATCCACTTACACCACTTGATGAAAAGTATGTAACTCTTGAACAACTTCAACAACATTATCGTCTTTTTATTAATCGTATTCAACAACAACTTTCTTCATTAGGCGGCGGCGGAGAAACACGACTTAAGTATCTTGATGATATTGTTGGTATTGCCACCAATCCTTCCATTTATGATGGAAAATATTTAAAGTATAATCATTCATCTAGAGATTTTGAGTTTGCATCTTCTTGGACAGATGGTATCGATGGTCCATATACCATGTCCAAAGTTGGAATTGGTACTACTAGCATAAGATATAGTCCTTATTACACTGGTGCAGACAATCCTGATAATGTAGCACAACACAATCTCGCACTTTTGGTAATAGGTGATGCTCGTATTACTGGTATTCTCACCATTGGTCAAGGATCAATTACACTTGATGCCGATTCTGGTAAAATTGCTTCTGGAGAAACCGAACTTCTGAATCCTAGTGGAGGTGCCTATTATAAAGGAGATGTAACTGTTGGGGGATTGTATGCAGGAATTTATACCGGATCTAATGTTAGTATTAGATGTGACGACATTCTTGAAGGTACAATTAAATCGCCTCCTAGTTTAGTTATTGATCCCTCTCCAGATGGTTCGGAAGGCGATTTTGTATCTTCTGCATCTACTATTGGTAATGTTTCTATTGCAGGAACAGATAGAATTACTGGGATTTATACTGGATCAATACAAATAGGACAACATATTGATGAGGTAAGTGGAGTTATTTCATATGGGACCAAAGTATCTGGTATAGGGCAAAGTTATGCTATCATCGATAATGTTTCAATTGGAAGTACTACAAATCATGTATTCCGATTTGGTTCTAGACTTCCTTCCAGCGGTACTGTAACAATTAAAGGCGATCTTATTGTTGAAGGTAAAGAAACTAAAATTGAGAGTCAAACTCTTGAGATTTCTGATAAAACAATTGGTATTGCTTCTGCTTCTACTCCTTTAAGTGATCAACAACTTGATGGTGCTGGAATTATTATTCATGGAAGTGATTCCAACAAAAGTTTAGTTTGGGATAATTCTAATTCTAGACTTGGATTTAATACAAGTATCTATTCTCCAAAATATTATGGAGATGGATACAATTTGGAGAACGTAAGAGTTACTACAAAAAATAGTAATTCGACATTGGGATTAAGTAATATTATTGATTTTTCAACCAATCTTACTGCAACAATAAGTGGTGATGTAACTACTGTAAGTGCTAACATTGCATTAGGAGATTTATCTAATGTCGATGTTAGTAATCTCAATTCAAATTCTACTGATTATTTGTTGATTTATGATCCTAGTATTCCAGGATTTAAATTTGTTAATCCTAAGACATACTTTGGTATTAATAATGACTTTAATAGTGATCCTGATATCGATGACTTTGGATCATTTGAGTAAAATTACTAAATAGATAAAAGATATAGTACAAAAATAAAATGGCAAATAGACTTCAGTTAAGACGAGGTTCTGGTGCTCCTGGTGGCGTTTTTTATGAAGGCGAACCAATATATGATAAAATTGGTAAAGTTTTATTTGTAGGTAATAATGGAGCATCAGGATCTGGAGCAGGAAGTTCTATTGCCAGTGAAGATACTCATCTTTCGTCTTTAGAGATTCTTTCTAGGGCATCTAGTACATCTTCGGCTTTCATCAAGTTAGGAGAAGATACTGATAATGGTAATCATTATGTGTCACTTAAAGCTCCTGCTAGTATTGCTTCCAATTTTACTCTTACTTTACCTTCGGCAGACGGAAGTTCTGGGCAAGTATTGCGAACGAACGGAGAAGGTACATTATCATTTGCTAGCCTTTTAACTGATCTTGTAAGTGACACAACACCACAACTTGGCGGAGATTTAGATCTCAATAGTAATGATATTACTGGTACTGGTAATCTTAATATATCTGGAGTAGGTACTTTTACTTCACTAGATGCTGTTTCCGCCACTATAAAAGATGGTAGATATCTTTATTTTGGTAATAGTAATGTAGGTTCTATTACTTATGATGCTGCCAACCTTATAATGGCAACCTCTTCAGGTGATTTGAACCTTAAGGGTAGTGGATCAGTAGCATTATTTGAAGGTGCCAATAAGAAATTAGAAACTACTAGCACTGGTGTTTCAGTTACCGGTATTATAACTGCAACTTCATTTAGTAAGAGTGGTGGTACATCGTCACAATTTTTGAAGGCCGATGGATCTGTAGATAGTAGTACATATATCACTAGTGCTGATGGCGGAAATGCTGCAACACTTGATGGTATCGATAGCACAAGTTTCCTAAGGTCTGATGCTGCCGATAGCAAGACTTCTGGAAACTTAACTTTTAATGATAGTATTCAAGCTATTTTTGGTTCTAATAGTGATTTACGAATAAGTCATGATGGAACGGACAATCATATTACAAGTGCTGATAAAGATTTAAATATTGAACTATTACCTGATGCAACTAATCCAAAAATTTATATTAGACCAACTACAACTACTCAAGGTATTACTTTGGGTGGTGGTAGTGGAAATCCAGTAGAACTTTATTATAATAATACCAAGAAATTTGAAACTACTAATAGTGGAGCAACACTACTCGGAATTCTTGCTGCTGATGGTTTAAGTCTTGGTAGCCTTGAATATATTAATATTAATTCAAATCAGTTAAAAATTTATTCTGATGGTACTAATGCTTATATTGATGCTAGCGCTTCTGCGTCTGGACATCTTTATATAAGAAATAATACTGGTGAAGATGTTAATAAAGACATTTATATTCAAGCAAAGTCCGGAGAAAATAGTATTGTTTGTACCAATGATGCAGCAGTAGAACTTTATTATGATAATGTTAAAAAACTAGAAACCACTGGTAGTGGTGCTTCTGTTACTGGTGATTTATATGTTAGTGGAAACCTGAATGTTGTAGGTACTGCTGTTACGTTCTCTACCGAAACTGTAAAGGTAGAAGATCGAATTATGGAACTCGGTCTTGTAAATGGTGCAGCACCTTCATTGGCAACTACTTGGGATCTGGGACTTTTATTTAATTACAATTCTTCTGGTGCCAAAAAGTCTGGTGTTGTTTGGTTAGATAATACTTTTATTGCCGCTGCTGCAGATGTAACAGAGTCAGCTGATACTGGTAATGCCGATCCTCAAGTATCTGTTAGTACACTTGCATCTTTCGTAGCAAATGATCTTTATCTTGGCGGAACAGCATCTGGAAACCAGATAATAAATAGTAGCGGACAAGCACAAAACTTAGTATTTGACGGAGGTTCTTATTGATAATGGCAAATGAATTTAATATTGAGTACAGTGATATTATCAGAGTATATCAAAATAAAGTAAGCGACTTAATTAATCAAGTTGTTGCTGCGGAGGCAAAAGTAGTCGCTTCTGAAAGAATTATACAGAATATGTCAGCAAAAATTGAAGAATTGCAAGGACAACAAAAACCAAAAAAATCTGTATCTAAAAATATTGATGCAGTAACTGATTTTAGCAACTAAAGGAAAGTAACTAATAATGGCTAATGTATTCAAACCAAAAAGGTCTAGTACGGCATCATCGGTTCCAACCACTAGTAATCTTGCGGATGGAGAATTAGCCGTTAATAGTGCGGATCAAAAGATATATCTTCGTGATGGCAATAGTATTGTGGAGGTTGCTAATGCTTCTGGTGGCAGTAGTGGAATTTCTAGTGTCGCAGAAGACACCACACCACAACTAGGTGGTAATTTAGATGTTAATGGTAAAAATATTACTTTTGGAGATAGTGCTGCTTCAACAGATGATAGATTGACCTTTGGTGCAGGAACAGATCTTTCCATCTATCATACTGGATCAAGTTCGAACTTCATTGATAGTGGAATAGGTGCAGGCGGGTTAAAAATTAGGGCAACTGTAGGAAATATAGAATTTAAACTCAAAAATTTAAGTGAGGATGCTCTTAAATTAATTGAGGACGGTGCTGTTGAACTTTATTATGATAGTGCTAAGAAATTAGAAACTTCTTCTACTGGTGTAACAGTAACCGGTAATATTGCCGCAGATTCCCTTGTAGTCGATGGCAGCATTGATAGCGGTGCCACTGACTATGCCGGTTATCGTTCAGATGGTACAAATATTGTCCTAAAAGGCGATGCATCTGGGCGGAGTGCGATCTTTTTCCAGTCCGAGAAGAACGGAACAAATATCAATCACCCAAGTGATTATGCATACATTCAATACCATCCATACGGTATTGATGGAACCACTGGTGAAGCAAACAAACTGGTTATCGGCGTTGCAAATGATTCGGATGACACTGTAGTACTGCAATCACCATATAAAAATGGTGTAAAGATCTCATTCAAAGATGCCACAAGCGGCACTGGTGGATCTGAATACACGATTTGGCACGCTGGCAATGATGGCGCTTCATCGGGTCTTGATGCGGATCTTTTAGATGGACAACAAGGGTCCTATTACCTGGACTACAACAACTTCACCAACACTCCATCTATTCCGACTAATAATAACCAGTTAACTAATGGTGCTGGTTACCTTACAACTACAGATAAGGGGTCTGGTGGATATACTATTTACGGTTCTACCTTCAGTTCAGACCATAATTTGCGTATTGGAAATACTAGCACTAGTGGATTAAATTATATCAACTCGTATTATGGTCCATTAAAACTTGATATTGTTGGGTATGATGGTAGTGAATATATAGATATTCGTACTCTAAACAGAACATGTCTTAGAGCAACTGCTAGTGGTGCGACATATCCATATTCTATTCAACTTTATTCAAATGAATCGTTAAAACTACAAACTGTTCCTGCTGGTATTGAAGTAGTAGGAACAACTGATACTGATCAATTAATTGTATCTGGTATTGCAACCATTTCTAGTCTAACTTATCCGTCCTCTGATGGCACTAATGGGCAAGTTTTGACTACAAATGGTAGTGGAACATTATCATTTACGACAGTTAGTGGTGGCGGTGGCATTTCCAATATTGTAGAAGATACCACTCCACAACTAGGTGGAACTTTAGATCTTAATAGTAAGACTATTAATCATGATGGTAGTGGTCTTGGTGGAACTTATGGAGATATTACTTTTACACCAACAAACGCTACATATAATACTATTGCAGGTGGAATGCAAATACGTGTAAGAAATGTTACTAGTAATACATGGTCAACTCATACTCTCCTTGGACCAGATGTAACAATTGCTGGTTCTGTTACTGCTAATTCTTTCGTAAAATCTGGAGGAACCTCATCCCAATATCTAATGGCCGATGGGTCAGTCTCTACTGGTGGCGGAGGAGGTGGTGGTAGCAGTGCATTAACTACGCTTGCTTTTTTAAATTCTTAATAAATATTTTTAACAGGAGAAACACTATAAAGAATGGCTAATCCAAATATAATTAATGCAACAAGTATCTACGGAAAATCAGCTGGTCTTGCACTTGGAACTACTGGTTCTGCAATAGTATCAAATGCAGCATCTAGTGGAAAAATTATTAAAATTAATACTTTAACCGTTGCTAACATTGATGGAACGAATGCTGCCGATGTTACAGCATATGTGAACAAATCTGGTATTAACTATCAACTTGCATGGACTGTAGCAGTTCCTGCTGATGCAACTCTTGTTTTAATTTCAAAAGATACTTCAATATATCTTGAAGAAAATAGTGGATTATACTTATATGCAAGCGCAACTTTGGATCTGCAAGCATTCTGTTCTTATGAAGAGATTAGTTAACTATGGGATATTATACTAAAAATGGGGGACTGATTGGATTTGGTAATATAACTGAAAAAAGAGGAGTTTACGATTTAATCGCATCACAACTTGTCGGTGATGAATTATTTTCATTTTCATCCTTTACATTTACTAGTCCCAATGAAGATCCGTTTGCACCATCGAGTTCTGATATAACAAGTCAAACTGCATATTCAAACACTACATGGGCATCAAATACTACATATTTTAATGTCCAAGATGGAATTCAATATTTTAGAATACCTTCAAGTGGAACTTATAGAATAACTGCCATAGGTCCAGCTGGAAAAAATGTTTATGGTTCTGCCTCTATAGGATATGGTGGAAAAGTTAGAGGTGATTTTAATCTATTTAAAAATGATATTGTCGCAATATTAGTTGGACAGAGGGCACCGACATCATTTGCAAGTACTAGATATTGGCAGGGAGGTTCTGGGGGAACATTTGTAGCAACTGTTAGTAGTGTTGGATCTAATAATACAGCAACCCCACTTCTTGTTGCAGGTGGGGGCACTTCTGTTAGAACTCTTACTAGTAGAGCAGAAGCTGATGCAAATATGAGTCCAGATGGAAAAACTGGTAGTGGATCTGCTGGAGGAACGCAAGGTTCCGAAGCAACTGGTGGTGGACACAACCAAACAGGTGGTGGTGGTGCCGCAGGATGGAGTGGAGTAGGAGATCCTCATGGAGATACAAGAAACCTTTACGTGCCAACTGGGTATCCAGGAAACACGACTTCTACTGCATATCTACCTGCCAGAGGTTTTATATTAAGTTCTTCTCCTGGAATAGGAGGACTTTTTAATACTGCTTATGATACTAATTACCGAGGATCTGGCGGATTCGGTGGAGGAGGTCCTGGTGGATGGGGCGGAACAGGTGGTGGAGGAGGTTACTCTGGTGGAGGTAATGATAGTAATGGTGGGTATGCTGGTGGAGGAGGATCATTTATATCTTCCGATGCATCAAATGTAGGAACGTCAACTGGATCTTGGAGTAGTGGATCTGGAGCATATTCTGGTCACAGTATTCTTGCAACTTCGTCTGGTTTAACTAATTTGGGATATAATACCAACTCCACTGGTTCAGTTATTATAGAAAAATTATAGGGGTGGTATAAAATGAGAAGAAATTCCGGAATTATTGGTCCAGAACAAAGCACATCTGAGGAGAGTGCATCTGGTACGCATGATTTATTTGATAATTATAATGGGGAAATATATGGTAGATGGCCAATGGTTAAGAAAGTTATAGATATATCTAATAGTAATGGCACAACTTTTCCCGAGGGTTCTACTTCAACCTTTACTATAACTACTGAAGGATTTAATACTGGTGATATTGTTTATTGGACTATTGCTAATGTATCTGGTACTTCTCTGTCAGCATCTGATTTTGATCTGGGATTAAGTGGAAGCATTACTATAACTAATAATACTACTAGTGTTGATATCAAACCGACTCCTGATGGACTTGCTGAAAATAATGTTGTTAAATTGCAAATAAGACTAGGTTCAACATCTGGTCCAGTTTTAAATGAAACTGGTAACTTGACTGTAACTGATGCCGCACTTCCTACCGGAGTTGACATTACAACATCTTTCTACGAAATAAGCAATAGATTTATTGATTCGCAATCATATATGGGGAGTACTGCAGATTACAATGGACCTTATGATGTTGGTCAAGTTCAAACTGATTTTATTGGTACCGGAAGAGTTTATATTGGAGTAAAAGTAACAGCATCAACCACTTTTTATAATGATCTTCCAATCGCTGGTGTTCAGGTTATATCTGGAACTACTCTTGTAGCATCTTGGATCTTTAATACTAGTACTGGGGGTAGTGGTTCTGGATGGCAGACCTATACAGCACAAATTGGTGGAACTTCTACTCAAGGTTTTCCCGTGACTCCTGCTACAGCATCTGGTTATAGTTATTCAACTATAACAACTTCTACTAGCACTGGTAGATTTAGTTATGCATCATCCACTGGTTCAAGTTATACAGGTGCTGCAGATGGTATTGGTAATACATATAAATTATCTGCAGATGGTGGATCCAATACTCTTGCAACTGTAGGTGATGGAACAATTTCACAATCATCTTCCACTTATTATGCATATCGTGAGACAAGTGGAGCTACAAGATATTCTGGAACTGTTATGAGGAGTCCTACATACACTTTTAGTGGTGGAGAATATATAAGAGTTATTCATGTTCTTGCGGGTCCTACCAGTATGGCTTCAACAATGGATGGAACTGATAGTTTATATGTTGCTGTTTATTAAGGAGATTTAAAATGCTTTATTCATACAAAGAACAATATCCAGGACCATTACCAGAAAGAATTCGTCTTTCTGATGGTAGCACGAGGACAGATTCTTCTACATTTACTGAAGAAGAACTCACTGATGCGGGGTATGTTGCTGCAGGAGATTCGCCATCTTTTGATGGTGATACTCAAAGGGTAATTTGGAACGGTACCGCATGGGAAGTTGTTTCATTGACCGCAGAAGAGATTAATGCTAAAATAGCAGAACTATGGGCAGAAGTACGAAAATCTAGAGATATTAAAATCAAAGAAGTTGAGTGGAGAGTTATGAGAAATTTGAGTGAAACTAGACTGGGTATTACTACTACAACTGATAGTATTTCTGATTTAGACACATATATTCAGGCACTCAGGGATATTACATCTTCCACAACAAATCCATTAGAAGTTGTTTGGCCAACACTTGAAGAATTGAATTCTGATGAAAATAGTTCAAATTCATGATATAATATGAGATAATATAGAGTCATCTAAATAAATCATTATGGTTCTTACAGAAGATATGAATTTTACAATCTATTCAAAAGAAGACTGTCCATATTGCCAAAAAGTTAAAACCGTTTTAGAGTTGACAGGTAGTAAATTTGTGGTGTATACTCTTGGAGAGGACTTTACCAGAGAGCAGTTTTATGCTGAATTTGGTGAAGGATCTACCTTTCCACAGGTACTTTGTGATGAGAAAAAACTAGGAGGCGCAGTTGATACAATCAAGTTTCTCAGAGAACAACAAGTTGTCGGATCCTGACATAAATAAAAATAACCACAGTAATCGTGGTGTTGAATTCATTCTTAATGGAGGAAAAAGAAAGCAGACACACCCATTCCATATCATCTTTGAGAAGATGGTTTGCTTTCTAAA
>Ga0099848_1000290_pt1 | contig 22648 bp, 32 predicted proteins | sample CB_VirMetaG_3_FD_78179 | JGI IMG/M metagenome (GOLD analysis project Ga0099848, IMG submission 78179) | Freshwater to marine saline gradient viral communities from Chesapeake Bay - CB_1508_1S Viral MetaG | ecosystem: Environmental > Aquatic > Marine > Coastal | place: USA: Chesapeake Bay...
ACAACAATACCGTTAAGGATATCATCGATGTAGGTGAAATCTCGTTTCATGTCCCCATAATTATACACGTCAATGGGTTCTTCTGCAAGGATTCTTTTAGTGAATTGGAATAGCGCCATATCAGGTCTACCCCAAGGCCCATACACGGTAAAGAAACGTAGACCAACCGCATGAAGTTTTGAAATCTTAAATTGACATTCGTTGATGTACTTAGTGTAAGCATACGCATTCAGTTGGTGACCCTGAACTTTATCTTCAGTCCAACCATTTTCACTGATAGGCGTTCCACCATATACAGAACTTGTAGAGGCGTAAATGACTTTAGTTTCGGGACTAAGTTTCTCCAAAAGTTCAATCAATTTTTGAGTACCATCAATATTGTTTGAATGATATTCAGGTTCCTTTCCAAAAGAGTCTCTAACTCCAGCATGGGCGGCTAAGTGAATCAGATAGTCGATCTTGAGACCCCTATCCATAATAATATCAAGAAAGTTTGCCCGCATATGCACGGGATCACGAATATCCATTTGAGCAATAGGGATACTAAATTGATTATGCCTTTTAGCCTTTAGTTTAGGCGAATATAAATGGTCATTGAAGTTATCAATACCAAATATATTATGACCAAGACCCTGAAGTTTCAGGGAAAGTTGCGAACCGATAAATCCGGCAGCGCCTGTTACTATAATTGTTTTACTATCCATTTCGGTAAATATACTCCAATGCTCTATCTGCCTCTACAATCAACGGGCGGTGTTCATACCAGTTTCCTGTCTCAGCATCAAACTGTTTACACATATCCGCAATCTGTTGTGCCGTTATCGGGTAACCACGCTCGGTAGCTTTACCCGCAACAGCCACCATTATTTGATACATCTTATGATACCAACCCGTGCCACTAATCTGCATGTATTCTGCACCAAGACTTTTTGGCCAGAATGGGCAGTCATGATAAGATGTCCAATTGAAGTTAGTATTATCTAGTTGTGATTTACGATGTTCAATCACAGCCTTCTGTAACTCTTCAGGTAATCTATCTAGGAAAGAATTACCTGTCTTTTCACGGTAAGGGTGTTTTGCAATCAGTTCAGATACGTTAAGCGCCTCGCCTTCGTTCTCAAAGAAGAATGAGAAAGCATTAGGGTATTCAGCAGGAACGTAGAACATACGTGCAAGGTCTTTGGTTTGGGGATCACCATTCTCACCAAGTTCAGTGTTCAATGCGAACCAGAAAGCTCTGATACGTTCACTCTCTACAGGTTCATCAAGACGGAACACGATTCGAAACTTTAAAGTACCTTCTCGGCTTGATGCTGTATTGTACACAACGTAGTCGTACTGCCCGAATTGTTCTCGCAACTGGAGTTCCAAGTTTCCCAAATCAGAACCAAAATCATGATCGTCAATATCAACGCAACACCAACTACCCCAATACCTAGTAGATTTATTAGAACGTGTAGAATTTGTTTGGAAAATAGCAGGACTAATAAGAGGACTAGAATTATTTCCACCTTTCTCACCTTTTAACTTAGATATCTTTTTTAACCAACCAACAAATGAAGGCCAAGACTTAAACGCCACGGTGTGGTTAGTCCTGTTATCATATTGGTTTTTGAACATTGTCAATTCGTACATTATAAACACATATTCTTATAGAGTTGAACTCCGTGAACCTTGGTCACGTCCTTGAAAGTTGCCGTATAATTCCATTCGTTTAATAGTTCTATTCTACCATCCTCAACGAACTTTGTCAAGCCTTCTTGAACGGAAGAGAGTTCTGTGTTATCGTATAACATATAAGGTGTCTTGAATTTAATAGAGACTTCGGTATCTACCTGAACGTCTTCTGTCCCATGATTACCGTCAATAAAGATGAAATCAAAACGGGTTCCACCCAGAAGATACAATATGGTAGGTGAAGGGGTCAGATACACACTCACGTTAGGATATAGTTTCTCCATTATGGGGCCGTACTCAACACCACGGGGGTGATAAGGACAACACGAAACTATATTACAGTCCGGCATCTTCTCTGCAAAGTAGGTTGTAGAGTGTCCGGCATAGAAACCAATCTCCAACATAGACTTCGGATTGATGATAGTCTTCACATCGTCAATCATAGCAAAGACTTCATCGGAGGGGGGAAGATACCCCCAACCATTTTCATCCCACATCAAATGATCTAAGTTCACGCAAAAAAGTCCTCTAGTGTGGCTTGAGGTTCTGAAGTCCAACCCACCGCATCAAGGATGGGCGTGAGGGGATCAAGGAACGTCTTATCAAACATCAAATCATAATCGATGTATTGGTGTAGACCAAGTTCCGGCGGAAGATTCAATGGGTAGGAGATAACATTCTCACCCAGACGGTTGGGTTGTCGCAGATAGACGAACTTGATCTTCTCACCGTTCTTGACCAGTTCGTACTGCTTGGTTAGGTCATTTTCCTTGATAGACTTGTTATAACACAAAGCGCCACGAACATGGATAGGACACCCCTTCTTGTAGACGGTGTTACGATCAGACCACTTGTCGATCTCCGACACTCCACGAGGGAACGAAACTTCTTCGGGAGGAAGGTTCCTAAATTGGGACTTAAAGTTCCTAATATAGGACTGAGTGTCTGATTCGGAACCTTCCACGATGACCCGAAAGATTTCCTGAAACTTGTCCCGCACGATCTGAGGCGTACTGGACTTGACTGCTTCAATACCCATCATCTTGAGTTTGGGTTTGGCGTACTGGACACCCTCGTTGTTGTGGACGTTCAGGATGTAACGTTTCTTGGCCATCCAGATGCCACGGTCTGCGATTACCTCACGTCCCATCTCCATACGGTTGTCATAGGCAGACGTGACACGTGCAAGTTCCGCATAGGATTTCTCCAGAACCTTTTCGAAGTGATCGGAACAAATCTTGTCCAGAAACTTCACGGGGTCTTTGGGACTGAACTTCTCAACCAGAGAACTCATCCGAATGTAAAGAGAGTCAGTGTCAATCGCAACAACGTAGTCTTCATCAGTCTGGAGGAGTTTGTTCATCTCCGCATTGACGGCACGTTCTGCCCACTTGATCGACAACTGACCCGCAAGGGTGATGGACTCCGCAACCCGTTGGTCAAAGTAACGGAACCAACGATTACCCAACGCACCATAGAGAGAGTTCATCAGAATCTTGATGGCCATCTGCTGGTTGTTGAGTGACGTGATCTTGTTATCCAGTTCCCGTGTAGGATTGGTCTGGTATTGTTGTTGTAGTTTCAACATCTCCTTCTTGATCACACGGCGTTCATCGTAGTACTTCTTAATGATACTAGGGATCACACCCTCACGGCTGTGGGTGAACTTAATCCCAGTAGGTGCGACAGAGAAAGAACTGCCCGACATATCAACGTTGCCTGACAGGAAGGTGTCTACCGACACGTCATTATAGAAACCGTCCATGACAGTCTCGGGCGACATGTTATACTGAACAATGATGTTGGGATACAGAGAGTTCAAGTCGAAAGAACAAACCCAATCATGAGACCCCACCTGTGGGTCTTTCACGTAACCGCCAGGATACGGAGTCTTGACCTTCTCAACCTTGGGAGGAACCGCCACCTTCTGTTCGTTCAGAATGCGGTAGATGATAGTATCCCAGATGTTGGTGGTTCCCATAGTGTCATTGTAGTTAACACCCCCACGATAGGCCATGGTGAGAACCAGAGAGATCAGGTCAAGTTTCTCGTCCAGTTTCTCTACGAGTTCAACGTCCTTGATGTTGTAGTCAATAAACTTCTGGAAGTCAGTCTTGTACAGGGCGTACAGTGTACCGTGTTCCTCATAGGACAGTTTACCCTCACCCAACACAACCTGTGCGATATGGTCAAGGCGATAGGACTCCTGTTGTCCCAGTGTGTTGTAGGTAAACTTCTTGAAGACTTCTAGGTAGTCCAGTTGTTCGATACCCTCAAGATTGTATTCCTGAAGTTTCTTACCATTGATGGTTGGGTTGCCCTCACGCACCAGACCCCACGGTGACATTTTCTTCACCATGTCATCACCAAGGAGTTTACCAATACGGTTGACCAGATAGGGGATATCGAAGAACCGTGTGTTCCAACCCGTAACAATATCTGGTGAAGTTCGATGCCAGTGATCGACAAACTTCATGAGGAGTTGTGCCTCAGAAGCGCACTTCTCATAGATCACGTCTTCGCCTGCATCGTAGTCGTACAGACCCCAGACCCGATACGGGCCTTTGGTGTTCTTGACAGTGATGGCGATGACAGGATAGTTTGCGGATTCTGGTTCAGGGAAACCTTCGTCTGAAGCCACCTCAATATCGATGGTGCAGACATCAACCCACTCACGATTGAACTTGATGGGAGTGGGGAAATTCTCAGCGATGTACTGAGAGATGTAGTTGTTCATCCCAAAGATTTTGAAGTTGGGTACATCTTCGTACCGCTTCTGGAAATCGGTAGCCTCCTTCATGGATTCGAACTTGAGAGGTTCTACATGAGTGCCATCGATACCACGCCAACCAGACTGTTTCTTATCGGATTGCACGTATAGAGTGGGTTCGAACGGAACCCGTTTTTGAATTCTTTTGCCACTCGCATCGTAACCACGGTGTAGAATGTTGTTACCATAACGAACTACGGAAGTATAAAACATGGATATCCTTGTATCATGTATGAGTCATTTCACTGTAATATGCATTATACATGAGTCAACATGTACTGTCAAGCTTAATCCAACACCTTCATATAGTGGTGCCGAACCCAAGGTTGTTCTATCCACAGGTCTTTGTACCTATGGTGGTCTTGAGTAACCTTCAATCGTTTTGATACACACTGTGTGGTGGGTACGGGTACGTTGTAGACATCCCGATTGGGGTTTGGTTTATTATATGGCTGAAACACGTCCTTACCAAAGTACAGGGTATCACACTCGTTCCAAGGATGGACTACGGTATTATCCATAAAGTCGATATTTCTTTTTCTCAAATAGTGTTCTGTATAGTTCTTAAACAACCGCTCCATTATACCATATGGGCCACCATTAATCCAGAACTTTTGATCGTGTAATAGAGAATACATCCACCCCGCACAATGTTTACTCATACTATAACACCCCATGAACAAACCAATATTTGCGTAGCGAATGTTCTTTCCTGTTATGTAATCAAGAAGATTCCTAAAGGTATCGATGTGTTCTTCCAAGAGATAGGTGTCGTGTTCCATGATCAGGAAACGTTCATCAGATTGGCCCTGCAACTTCATGAGTTCCCAGTGTGAACACATACCAGCTTTTTCTGTGGGGGAATGGTCATCAACGGGTTTACCGCTGTCTATCGTGGCGAGGGAAGGTCTCCAGTCATACTTTGCAACGTATTCATCAAAGTCTGGATGTTCTGGAGTGATAGCATCAAAGGTGTGGAACTCCAGAGTCCCGTCATCGATCAGAGGTTTGAACGACTCACGAGATATCTCCATATATTCTACTGATATAGGATTGTTGGTACAGACAATTTGGTGTACTTTCATAATATTCCCCATAAAGAACGGGGGGCATACACCCCCCCGTTTTATTTACAATTGACTTAGGCTCTGGAACATGAGGGCGACTGTTGCAACAAACAACACCAACATGCCAACAGACTCAAAGTACTGATCAATTTTTTTCATTTAGTTTCCTCGTTGAAAGATCACTTAATTTCAATCTTACGAGGTCTCTTCTCTTCGGGAAGTTCAAACTTCAACTGAACGGACAGGATTCCATCCTTTAAAGAAGCACCGTCAACAAAGACGTATTCGGATAGCCTAAACACTCTCTTGAACTTCTTCTGCGAGATACCTTTATGGATGTAAGTAGGTTCTGTAGAGAACTCCTTATCGATCTCACCTTTGACGGTAAGAGTACGTTCATCCTGTTCGATCTCCAGATCGTTCATAGTAAACCCTGCAACTGCGATTTCGATCAGATAATCGTTGTCACTCACCTTCACAATGTTATGTGGAGGATATGTATCAGTGGCGTGTTTGGCAACCCAATCAAGTTCTTGAAACAGGTGGTCAAAACCCACAAACGAAGAGCGAGGGAAAAGTGTGTTTGCTTTAAGATTAGTCATTTGGTTTTCTCCTTAATTAAAAGCAAGATTAAATGTGAACCAGATTATTCTGCATTCACACCCCTATATATACCATAAGTAAACACGTTCTGTCAATAGTAGGAAAATTTTTATGTTGCCATTTCAAGGTGTCACAGTAACCGCCGATTCCGCATCGTTGGTCATTCCGAATAGTACAATCCAGTATGAGCCGGGGTTTGTCGAAGTCTATGTGAATAACGAAAAATATTCCACCGACAACTGGACGGCAAATCAACTCAGTACCGACTCTGATCAGAGGATCACAGTAACAGGACTTACCTCTGGAGATGTGGTTAAGGTTCGAGCGAAGTACGTCACCTGTACCGCCGACCCTCAACTAACATTCCCTAAATTAGGCCAGAGTATGCAAGTCATCGAAGAGGGAACCAGTTCCTCTCCGCCTAAGTTGGGTTACGCTTCTGCTGGAATGATTGGGGTTCCGTATTACTTTGATGGAATTGTAACACAGTACCAAAACGTGAACTGTCCCCAAGGGAGTTATCTGGCAGGGCCTACCGGAGGATACGTTACGGGTGGAGGTTTCTCTAGTCAGGCACTAACGACAGGAACCGTTCTGAAAATGGACAGTGACAACAGCGTCATAATTTCAGGCCCAACCGGAACAGTTGCAATCCTTAACGTTCCGATTGGACATTCGCCTGGCGGTACTTCGGCCTAAAAGTACGTAGATGGGTCAGGATGACCCTCAACCCCAAATGAAAAACTCACTCGACTTTTACGAGGAAGCACTTGATGGTGAGTTCCTCGTGGAATCCATACGTACATGCCCGGCTCAAAGTCAAACTCTTCATCGTTGTTATGACCCTCGACTTTCAGTCCTACCGTACCGATAACCTGAACCAAGAATACGTCCATAGAGTCCTTATGCCAAGGGTAACTGTCCGACTCTTTACCAAATCCGGTGAAAGCAATATTGGTGATTGAACGTTTATCTCCATGAAGAGAAAACACATCAGCCATTTCGTTGACAATATCTCTTGCAAAATCGGGAGCGGAACTTCTCATATGGAAACTGTTCAGACCAATTCTAAACTTGTTGCTGTTAGAATCAATCAGATTGTCGGGATGATTATCCAACAAATCCATGTGTTGATTCCAGTTGTAAAGTTCCACAGTCCCTTCGGGAAGTTTACCTAAGAACGGTGTTTTGGAAGCGATGTATTCATCTTTATCATAAAATATATCAAAGTTCATTACTTGTTACCGATATTATACTTGGGACACAACTCCCATTCATCTTTTTCCTTAAATCCAATGATCTTAATTTGTCGCATAGGCGCACAATCGTTTGCAATCTCATGGTTTTGAATATCGACAAGGCCCCAGTCTTGAAGTAGGGTTGCGATAGTATTTCTTCTTTGTATGTCCGACAATTCAAGATTGGACTTTTTGCCGTCTAACATAAACAGTTCTTTGAAGTGTACGATAAAGTACCTACCCTGTTTATGAAGAATATGACAAGACTGGAATAACTTCTTTTCTTTACGAGAAGCAACACCAATACGAGTAAGAGTTTCTCTAACCTTCAAAAAGTCATCTGGTTCTGTCAGAGTGACTTCCAACATTTTTGTTGGATTCCATTCAACTAACTTGTTTTCTTCCACCTTTATTCACCTTATTTTTTATAAATTGTAATTGTTGGGAAGAGAGAAGAGGGATTACTTGGCGGGCCTTTTCATTGTTATACCCATAATACTCTTTTACTACTTCCACGTCATTTTCAACGGTGGGCTTCACCCACTTAGAGAAACGCTTGCGTTTCCTAACAATATTTATAAAAAACTCATATTGTAAACGGTTGTCAATGTGGTGGTGAATATTCATTGCATTTGCGACACCAACGGTGTCTTGGAAGTATGACAGACTACGATTAACCACAAACGGTACGTAAAGTTTCTCTTCGTCTACACCTTCCATGAGGTTTTTCTTGGTAGTGTTGATACTATTCAAGAAATCAAACGGACTAATCTTCTGTCCAGCCATAATCATAATCCTCTTCGTAAATTCTCATTATACGCTTTTTCTGGTCTGTTGTCAAGGAGTCTACGCCTCCAAACCATTGTCCACTCGTTTTGTTAGAATGAATCCTGTCGATTTTCTTAGTGGCGCCTGTCTTAACCCTTAACCACTCTAACATTACACCAAAGTTACCCATCTTAAAAATCTTATCGTACTGTCCGGTATTTCCATGATAATATGTTTGTGTGAAAAAGTGACTATTCTGAATGTCGCCTCGCCACACGCCATGGATAATATCATCAAGTTTTTCAGGCAGAATATCTACGTCTGACATGTTTTCAAGTTTTTTTAGGTTCTCTAAGGTCAACTCTTCATCAGATGTCAGAAGTTGGGAGTTTTTAACATACTCCTGTTTAATATATTCACAAGCTGACATGAAGCGTTTGACCGGATCACGTGCTACCGCAACCCTAAAAGAATTTTTTCTAAAGGGAAGTTCCGGTTTATATCCATACTTATTAACCTGTTCCCATCTCCAGTTCTTGGTTGCCATCAACAGCGACTCAGGATTTGATTGAGACTGTTCTACATTATGGATGTACAACAACGCCCACTTGATTGTACTGATACCGTTCTTCGGACAAATTCTGAAATCAATATCGTTTGGAAAGTAGAGCACATTTTCCGTAGGCGTCATCGTTCCTTTAAGTCGTTTGCGTAAGATTTTTCTCAATTCTTGTTGATAGATTTCACTAACGTTGTTCATATCCGATTTATTCCTATACCACACTTTTGCAGAAATTCAACACCTAAAGTGCCTCTCGGATAGTCGTTTCTGTAATACACATTGGAGATACCGCTCTGGTAGATCAATTTGGCACAATCTAAACATGGAGCTACAGTGGTATATAGTGTGGCACCTTCACAAGATTCGTTACTTTTTGCAACTTTTGCTATAGCGTTTGTTTCTGCATGTAGGACTTCTGGTTTTGTTTTCAAACCAAATAGTCCCTTTGAGTCCTTGAACGGAAACCTTTCCTTAATCTCCTTTGGCGTCATTCCTTCGGTTGTTTCTTTGGTAACATAAAGGTTATCTTCACAATTGTTATCCCAACCAGAAGGCATTCCATTATAACCAATCGAAATGATACGGTTGTCTTTTACAATAACACACCCAACATGAAGTCTACGAGCAGAGGAAAGTTCTGCATAGTTCTCTGCCGCTCTCATGTGGGCCAAATCCCACTTACTTAACCTCTCTGTCATCTTTCACCCCAAAAGGAATATATTTGTACCACACTCGTTCGTGATAGTAGTACAGAATCATCTTTGTAAAAACCTCAAATCCGGCAATCATTCCCGCCCAGTCAATCTGTCCTGTAATTAACCAAGCCAATAGGAAGGTATCTGTGGTAGCGACCACTCTCCACGTAAGAGTTTTAGCTAAATGTCTAGACCTACTTACCAAGACCTAACGCCTCCCTAATCTTGGGAGGGAAGTACGTATCGGGTTTCATGACCTTACCTGTATCCGGATTCTTCAATAGAACACCGTTCTGAACCTTACTCATGTTAGAGTCCCAGACGGCATTCCAAACCTTATAGAAGTCAATACCCAGAGTACTTGAGAGTCCCATGATGACCCACACCATGTCCGCAATTCCATCTGCAACTTCCACCACATCTTTATTCTTGAAGGCTTCCTTGGTCTCGTTGAACTCTTCCTCAATCAAATCCATATAGAGTTTGGCGTGAGGTTCATCAAACATTACGGTTGGGTCTTCAGGGATAGTATACCTGAGTGGTTGCTGTGCGGCAACCATAAACACATCTACATCTTCTTGGGGACTAAACCCCTTCTCGTTCTTTTCCATATCAGTTCCAGTTTTTAATGATATTACCTACAATGAAAGCATTAGTGATGATGGCCTGCAAAATGATTAGTGTTCTTACCCATGCAACAGCATCAGATTCATCATCATTGACAGAGGCTTTCTCACCTAACGCCTTAAACCAAATCCGTTTGATCTTTTTCATCACGAATTCTCATCTTCTCCAAACTCAACTTATCCTTTAGAGACATCAGATATGCTGCGGCGGCCAGTATCAGGATTGCTCCACTTTCACCAAGAAGTTGCAACTCCTGCATCTCCTTACTATGTAGAATGATCAATCGACACAGAGCGGTGATTGCAATGATGATGGGAAGAGTGACGGGAATCCTACTGGTACTATAGAAAGCACCGATCATTCCGATCACCTCAACAAAGATAAAGAGCATAAAGAGATCGGCCAGATACACATGTTGTGCTAACCACATCGTCCATATTTGTTGACCCACGGCGATACACGTTGCCACACCAATAATGGCCAAGAGGGACTTCTCAGCCAAGATAGTAGTCCAGTGAAGTTTGTTGTTCAATTTAAACATCTCACTTAATTTCAACCCCCGCCATGATCTCAGTCATACAGGCAACCAAATTCAGTTCATGATCTGCAACAAACGCATTCTTGTATTGATAATCAGCAAGGATCAATACGAGTTGTGGGATCGAATGTGGTTGAACGTGTTCACCCATCATGTCATAGATTCCACGGAAAACCGCTGAGGGTTCCACATCCATATTGTTCACAACCCAAGAACGCATCTTCTTGAAGTCCTTGTCCTTGAGTGCCTTGAAAAGGATATTGTAGTTATCATTTGCATCATTAATGATAACCGTAGTTTCCAATTGACCAGAGATAGAGTGACGTTGCAACTCGTTGAGTACACGCCTCCAGTCTGGAGAGTGACGCATGATAACTTGTGCAAGAGTATCCTTGTTGTAGGCAACACTCTCAAGCTTGAGAATATCGTCTGCACGTTTCATGAACTCCGAACAGAGTTGTGCCTGCACCTTCTTACTGAAGTTGAACTCGTAATTAGAACAACGAGAGTGTAGGGGTTCGATGACCTTGTTCTTGAAGTTACAGGTCAGGATGAACCGACAGTTCGAAGAGAACTCTTCGATGAACCCACGGAGAGCGGGTTGCGTAGATTGGGGATTGAGGTAGTCCGCTTCGTCTAGGATGACTACCTTGTAACCACCTGTGAGAGAAATAGACGAAGCGAACTGTTTGATCTTACCACGAAGGGTATCGATGTTACCCTCTTCTGAACCGTTGACAATGATGTAGTCAAGTCCCAGTTCATCACAGATGGCACGTGCGACAGTAGTCTTACCAGTACCAGCAGTACCAGAAAACAACATGTTTGGAATCTCACCACCATCCACAATCTTCTGAAAAGTATCTTTCAGTTCTTTGGGAAGAATGGTTTCACTAACTTTACGGGGTCGGTATTTCTCCACCCACAAGAATTCATCACGCATGTATGTTCCTCACATAATATAAAATATACACATAGTGTACCATACGATACACTCACTGTCAATAGAAAAAGGGGACTTTCGTCCCCTTAATCAGTTTGTAAAATTCTGAGAGACTAACTTGTAGACTTCAGACTTCTTCATACTGGACTTAACTCCAACGATTTCACAATCCTTTGCGACTTCAAGAAGTTCAGCCTTAGTCATATCCTTAAGAGGTTTAGCGGGTAGGTCATAGGAAGAAACTTCCTCTACCTTCGGTTCCTCTTTCGGTTCTGTCCTAATACCAGCATCATCCATTGGAACAATCTTTGGGTTTCTGGTAATTAAATACATAAAAACCAAAAATCCAACTACGGTTACCAATGCCGTTACAACTACTGCATCAATCATAATCTAGACTCCTGTAGGTCTTGTGGGTTTTTCACGATTACCACTAATGTAATCGCTATATTCATTATATAGTGCGAGAAAATGTTTGTTTTCCTGAACCATTGCTTGTAACTTCTGTGAAGCTTCACGACCACGCCGATGCACATTTCCATCGTCACTGTACATATAGTACCAGTCATGTTTCTCCATGATATCGTACAATTCTTCAATAGTCAGGTTATGTTTCATTTCTCACACTCCAGAAAATGTGTCTTCCAAGTTGGACTTCCTTGTCCATCCTTCTGTTCCATCTAGGGTTAACGTAGTCAGCATGATAGAACAAAGAACCCTTGGTGATATCATTACCTTCACCACTTGCACGGTCTCTTGCTACATCCGACACAACCTTATAAATCGAAGTATAGGCCTTCCAATTACGGGGAATGTCGGAACGTCCATCACAGTACCAACTAAATTGACATCTGTTCCTAAGAGGTTGTCCATCCCTACCTTCTACGGACTGATAGACAACTTCACATACAGAATTGGGGAAAAGATTACTCTCCACCCTATTCAGAACTACTTGGGTCACACCGATCTGTCCAGCAACAGGTTCATCCCTTGCTTCAAAATAAGCGTTCGTTGCAAGACATTCGATATCCCTCTCAGAAAAATAGCCATCCCCGCCAATAGCCTCCGAATCGAGAGAGAGTGATTGAGCGGAAGCAGAACCGCTGGCGGAGATGGCCTCCTCTAGACTATCCAGTCTAGAAGAAACTTGATTAATTAAATATACCTCAAATCCAAGTATAGCAGAAAACAGCAAAACGATTGCTGCATACTGAAGATATTGTTTATTACTAGTCATGTTTAACCTTTCGTTATTGACCAGACGAGTAGATTAAACATTCTAAAAGATGGAGCGGAGTGGTGGAATCTCACCACCCTACGGTACAGGGAATGTACCACTGTCATAGACCCTCCGCAAACAATTTATTACGCTGCACGTTTCTGTTCAAGTTCGTCATACGTGAGGATGCTGCCATCCTTCATCTCGTAGAAACACTTGTAAGAACCTTCCTCACGGACGTTACCCTCAAGGATAACCCACGCTTCGGTCTTAGCAGCAATATCGCCACGCATGTAACCATACTCATCATCATTGATGGTGTGGCGAGTGGCAACCCAACCCAGTTCCTTGTTGTACTCAAGGATAATGGGAGTCTCCCACTTCTCCCAAGGGGTTTCGTCATCGCCGACTATTTCCCAGTCAAGGATGTACTCCTGAAAATAATCGTTGTTTTCTTCAACGATCTTGGTCAGGTTAGGGATACCCTTCTCAAGAATGCGATTGACGTTCGCAGATGAGAGGTTGGGTACGACATAGGCGTTACCGCCCTTGTACTTCCAATAGTACTCTCCAGTGAAGCCGTTATGAGCGGCATAGTTTTCACGGATTTGGGTTTGGATTACAAGTTTCATAAGTCACCTCTCTCATCAGATTACGTATACACTATAACCTATCAGGCAGGGAATGTCAAGCGCTTTTTTGTATTTTTTTCACTAATTCCTTAAAATCTTTCAGATGGAGACTGTTTGGCCCATCCGACAATGCATTGTCCGGATCAGGGTGAACCTCAAAAAAGAAGTTCTCCACCCCCATGGCCGCTGCTGCGGATGCAAGGGGAATAATAGCAGACCTATCCGAACTGTCTACTCGTGCTGGATTTTGTACACTGTGCGTTACATCGAAAACGACATCAGGATAATTATTTATCATATAATTAAGTCCAACAAAGTCCACAACCAGTCTGTTGTAACCAAAAGAAGTTCCTCGTTCTGTCAACCAGACTTCCTTCGCATCCTTGGCTTTATCAAGAACGTCTTGACAATCATACGGGGACATGAACTGACCCTTCTTGATGTTAACGATCTTACCACTCCTCGCAGCGGCCACAATAAGGTCTGTCTGTCGAGACAACAGGGCAGGAATCTGTAGAACATCAACACAGGCGCCATGACGATTCGCAATATCAAACACCTGATATGTGTCGTGAACATCAGTCAGCGTTTTAAGGCCGGGAATCTGTTCTTTCATCACCCAGAAGTGATTCATGGTTTCCAGACAACCAAGTCCACGGGGACTGTACAGTTTACTTCGATTCGCCTTGTCGTAGGACGCCTTGAAGTAATAATCGATTCCATATTCGTCACACACCATCTTACAGTAAGACGCAATCTCCATAGACATCTCTAGAGATTCGTGTTGACAAGGCCCTGCAATAATTCTCATACCAACTTATTCCTCAAATTCCAAGCGTGTACGTCAGCCACTGTGTTAATTTCCACACCATCAAACTGAGTCTCATATACAGATATTGGAACTTCGTTTTCAATCCATCGAAGCTGTTCCAGACTTTCAATTTCTTCATATAGACTTGTCTCCCAACTATGGTAATCTTTTAGCGCTTCTTTTGTATATCCATATACACCAAGGTGACGGACTCCGTAATTGATGTCACGAGCAAACCAATGGGCAACACTACCGTTATGTACCATCTTAACGTTGTTGCGATTCTTCTGTTCACTTTCCGTCATCTTAGTATATAGAGTAGCCACTTCTGCATCATCGTTATGCAAACCGTGTACCAACATGTCAATCATGTTTGTGGTCACATCAGGCATATCTCCCTGAACATTGATGAAGTAGTCATACTGACTTAGTTCTTCAATATAAGCAGCCGAAGCGCAACGTTCTGTTCCGTTAGAATAGTACACAGAATAATCAACAACGGTTTCGAAACCCTTTACAAGTTTCGCAACTCGTACATCATCTGTTAGAACATAAACGGGATACCCAGTCCTTTCACAAGCTTCCGCAACCCTTCGGACGAGAGGAACGCCTCCAAGTTTTACAGTAGGTTTGTTAGGCAAACGCCTGCTGGAGAGGCGGGCGGGAATTAGAATTGCAGTGTTCATAATATAACTTTCATTGGTACGGGTAGCCGGACTTGAACCGGCACACCATAAAGGCGAGAGATTTTAAGTCTCTTGTGTCTACCGATTCCACCATACCCGCACAACTGGCGTCCTCTGAGAGATTCGAACTCCCGACCTAGTGCTTAGAAGGCACTTGCTCTATCCTGCTGAGCTAAGAGGACAGTGATTGCAGAACGTTTTCTGGATTTGAAACTTCATAGGGATCAGATGGACAGTTGTCACGCATACCGGCTTCCACCCAAGATTCTTCAATAACAAGGTTGTCGATCAAAGATGCATAACGCCAAGAACGTTTACCAAAACCAAGATTGGATTTGTCAACCAACATACCCATACCTTCAGCAAAGTCTCCGTTACCATCAGGCAACATCTTAACATTCTTAATACCAAGTTGGCAAGCCCATTGGTACATAGAAAATGCATCGTTTACGGAAGTACACCAAATTTCATCAACACCCGCTTGAACGAACTCATCATAGAGACGTTCAAAGTTAGGCAGTTGTTCGTTGGTACAAGTAGGGGTGAATGCGCCAGGCAGACCAAAGACGATAACTCGTTTACCGCCAAAGAGTTCTGTCGTAGTCTTCCGAACCCACCGGAAGGGATTGTCCCCTCCGATAGACTCGTCACGTTCACGCATGTGAAATACTACGTCAGGAACGTAGTCGGGCCACCATCCGGCCAGGGCGAGCTGTGACATTACTTCGTCTCACCAGTCTGCTCAGACTGGAAGGCTTCTGCCAACTGGATAACCTGTACCGCCTGATCACGGAGTTGGCCGATAGTAGAGAGTTCTTCTCCCTTAAATCCACCACGTTGTACCACAGTGTCAATCACTGCAATGGTAGAACGTGCCACACGGTTACCAAGTTCATAAATCTGAGTGTGGTCTTGAGTTGCTGCTTTAGTCATTTTAGGCTCCATAAGTAGATGATTTTTCAAGTGCAATAAAGTATTCAATGTCAGACTGCTTACTAGCGAATCGACTAATCAATCGGGAAGAGATTGATACATCGAAATCTTCGTTAACAATCTTAAGATTGCTCACATTCAGAATAAGGTTGAAATCAACCCCCGCTGGATATGACCCATCGACATCAATCGAAAAAGTGTTACTGGTGTTGTCCTTGACATCAACAACAGAAATCTGAATAGCACCATTATTAGGCGTGATTGAGATTTGTGTGTGGCCAAGAGCTTGTGCAGCACGCTTGATTCGATTCAATGTATCATTATCTAGAGTGAACTTAACCTCGCTTTCAGGCATAATAACATCTTTCGATGGTTGTGTCAAGAGGTCAGGATCAGAAAAGAAATATTTGATACGAGAACGACCCGTTGAGTCACCCACTACCACATAGTCCTTTTCAAACTTAAGATTTGGTCGATCAACCAAAGAGAGTACACCAAGGAACTCATTGAGGTCATAGATGCCAAACCCAACTGGAAACGATTCCTCAATAGAGGTCTTAGAAAAAAGATTCCTCGCTACAGAAACCGTGTTCAGTACCTTCCCTTCATTGATAACAATGTTGGGATTAATAGTTGCATAATTTTTAAGTACCGACATGGTACGATCAGACAGTTGCATTATATACTCCGCTTATAGTTTAGTCAACCAAATTTGTAAACTTTTTCTGAGGTTGCCCTCATACACTGGTGTAGTCTTGTGATGAACATCAGCCTCTAGAACGACAGCCCTGTTATATGCAGGCGTCACCCTTTCGACTGAATCTTTATCATCAATATCCATAGTATACAGAAACTCACCACCTTTGTCAAGCCCCCATTTGCGATTTAAATATACAGTCAATGCACCGTGCCTTCGGGGATCAAGTTTCGGTGAGTAGTCACAATGCCAGTTAATTCTAGACTGTGGTGTCCAGATATGGAACATCGGCCCATAAACAACCTTGTATCCATATGGTTCAACCAAACGGTTAACAAGACGAGTCAACCATTCATCAATTTTGGCATTGTTCTTATGGATTTCATGGATCAGAACAAGATATGGTGTCTCCGTATCTTTTCCATCAATACGATTTAATTGAGCTCCCCAGTCAAACATATTACAATTGAACTTATGTTTGCCTGCGGCCTCGTTTTCATACAAGACCGAATTTAGGTAACCAGAAATTTTCTGGATGTCCTTGTCTTCAAAGAAGTTGTCCACGATATGAATCTTACCCATTACGCAGCTACCCGCATCTTACTGAAGTTCCTCTCTTTAACAAATTCAATCTTGCGTTGGAACTGTGCGTCCTCTAGTTCAGACTTGTGAGAGATTACAAACACGTTGGTTTCTTCTCCCAAAGTATGCAGGATTTTCATCAGGTTGTCAACCCCATCCTCGTCCAGAGACGAATCAAAAGTCTCATCAAGAATCAACAGATTGGTGGCGACAGAGTTCTTCATCTTAGCCACCTGTCTCCACGTAAACAACAGAGACAGATCGATACGTTGTTTCTCACCCTCTGAGAATGAGTCATACGAGAATGCGTCACGATACCGTGAACGGATAGTTTCGTTGAACCCTTCATCAAGATCAAAGTGAACAAAGAAGTCTAGAATCTGTAGGTACTGATTAGTCAACTTATTAATAACAGGTAGGTACTGTTTAATGATCTTGGTTTTGATACCAGTATCCTTAAGAAGTTCTGCACTTACTTGCTGATAAGAATAGTCTTCGTGTAGAGTATACTTGGCATTTTGTTTTGATTCTAATTCAGAGTTTAAGGCCTGTAGTTCAGTATTAGCCTTTTGTAGATCACCACTGTTCTCTGAGAGAGAATTCAGTTCATCACGAATACGTTCAATCCTCTTGTTCAAAGAGGAAATCTGTTGATTGTTATTGTTGATTTCATTCTGCAATTCACGGACAGTATCCATCTCAGCATGAAGTTCAAACAACTGTTGATCAAACTCTCTCATCTGAGAGTCTGACTTGACCATAGCTTCATTCAGTTCTTTTGCACGTGCGTTAGCATCGTTCTTCTTAGACTCACGTAAGTCCTCTGCAATGTGTTGGTCACAGGTAGGACAGTGTTCATTGTTTTCAAAGAACTGTGCTTCCTTGACCACAGACTTAATCTGAGACTTAAAGGTAGACTGATAGGTCAACAGTTTCTCACGTGATGCAGAAACCTTCTCAAGTTTCTTTGAAACCTCTTCCTGTTGTGTCGAGGCTTTGGCCATGTGTTCTGTGTTGAAGTCTTGTAGTGTCGTAATCTCCGCAAGTAGTGCGGTGATCTCTGCCTCTTTCTCCTTACGATGTGCTGTGTTTAGGGCAGACAGATCACGAAGATACTTCTTCTGTGCATTAATCTTGGTCTTGACCATCTCAATATCATGGCCATTCTCACGGATTCTCTCCTTGAGAATCGACATCTTTTCCTTCAGAATCGTATTCATCTTGGAGAACATGTTGATATCGAGCAAGTCCTCAATGACTTCTCTTCGTGAAGTTGCTGCAAGTTGCATGAAAGGAACGAACGAAGACGAACCCAGAACAACAATCTGGTGAAACGACTTGTGGTTCAACTTCAGGATATTGGTCTCTAGGATTTGTTGATATTCCTTGGCATGAGAACTTTGGTTCATCATGTTATCATTAACCCAAATCTCAAACTTATTGGGCTTGATACCTCGGACGATCTTATACCTAACAGAACCGACTGAGAAAAGAACCTCAACCAGTGTTCCCTTACCGTTAATAGAGTTCACTAGTTGAGGTTTGGATATCTTTCGGTGGGGTTTACCGAACAATCCAAAACTAAGGGCGTCAAGCATCGTTGACTTACCCGCACCGTTCTGACCCACTACCAGAGTAGTAGGTGACGATTCAAAATCAATCTCTGTAAAATTATTGCCGGTAGAAAGAAAGTTCTTCCAACGAAGTTTCTCAAACTTTATCATACTGCATTTTCTCTGCAATGCCTTCTTTGACTTCAGGACGGCCATTATCGCATACTTGACCCGTCTTGTCAAGACTTAATTCTTCTGCCCCACACCAATTGCAAGGTTCGCCTTTACCGACAGACATTAGTCCATTATATTTACAGTTGTGTTCCCACATTTCAATCTTCTTTCCGAAAATAGTATCCCAGTTATCAGAGAAGGTTTTTTGATCTTTTACTTTACGGGGTTTGCTCCCCTTTCCTCCATGCCATTGAGACATCACAAAACCTCCATAGTTTGTGCTTCCGTCATAAGAATTGATATCTCTTTCTTAATGCGGTTCTTGTCCAAGTCAGTCGCCACATTGTCAATGTATTGGTATACAAGTGTCTCGGTATCGTCAATGGATACGTTGACATCTCCAACATTCTCGCCAATAAATTCCTTAAAGTCTTCTACGATTTTCAGTTCATGAATCTTCTGGCTTTGAACACGATCAACAAAACGTTCAAACTGGTAAAGGTCACCCTTATCCACCACAATCAACTTAACAAACTTATTGTCCAGATAACGAAGGTCTTTGAACTTGTTCATTTTAGTATGATCATAGTATACCTTTTCAAAGATTGTTAAAGGGTTCTGCACCGCAGTAAGTTCTCTTGTTTCAGTATCAAGGATGTGGAAGTACTTGGCGTCACCACAGTCATTCCAGAAGAATTCCATCTGAGACCCAAGGTAGTGAATGTTACCTTGTGTGGACTTCGCATGGAAGTGGCCTGTCAGAACCATTTCAAACTTATCAAAGTGTGCGGGAGACATACCATCATGACAGGGCATACCACGTTGCATGTCAAACCCCACCAACTCCAAGTGTGCGCCGATTATTGGGGCCTTACACGTCTCAAGAAACTCAAGTGTTGCTTTTTCGTTCTCAGGGTTGATCCAAGGTATCAAAGCAACATCTAAGTTGCTATACTTCATCACCGTTGGTTCCATGATCACGTTCACTTCATTCATGTAGTGACCAAGGAGTTCTTTGAGAGAGTTTAGATTGTTGGTGTTCTTGTAGTACGTGTCATGGTTGCCCGGAATGATATCCATAGTGATACCATACTTACGCAACTTCTCTAGGAAAATCTTACGGTTGTGATTCAAGGCCTTGAAGTTGACGGTCTTACGGTTATCGTAATAGTCACCAAGGTGAATGATTTGTTTGATATCATTCTCTAACAGATATGGAAAGAACACCTCTGAGTAGAAGCGTTCTTGATAATCCATAAAAATGTCAGATGAGTTTCTAATACCCGCATGGGTATCGTTAAGAATCGCTATCTTCATAATATACCTATTTGACTATAATACTTGACAGTATATCAAAAATATCACTATATGTCAATAATTATTTTATACAAGAAAATCCGATAAGTCAGAATCGACTTTTACGGTACGTCTCTTGCGCTTCTTCTCTTCCTCAACATAGTTCTTAAATTCAGCATCCGCTTCCTTGACAATATCAATACGGTGTCGCAGAACGTCCACGAATGGAATTACGTTTGAGAAGTCAGCATCGGCCTCTTCCGGAATATCAAGGAAGTGTTCTACTCCAGCTTCTGAGATATACTTGAGTTTGATGTCCTGTTGTTTCTTCTCACGTTGAATTCTACGGAGGAAGGCGTACCAAGAAATCTGTGTGAAGTATGCAAATGCGTTAGGGTTACCTGTACGAGTAGCAGTCTCTACATTATAGTTTTCAATCGCCCTGAGACAGTTCTCCACAGCGTCCATAACCATCTCTTCACGATAGGTGTACCGAACAAAATTAGATTTGTGTGAGAGTCCTTCTGCGATCTTCAAGAAACATTCCGCAATATAATTAGGAACAATAGGCAACGAAGCTTTCGCACTACGGGCCTTTTCAACAGTTTTACAATATTCTACTACCGCTTGTGAAAAATCTTTGTTGTTCACATAATGCGGTTTTTCTTTTGGTTTCATCTGGTACTCCTATACACATTAGACATATTATATAACATTAACTATCTCATTGTCAAGCCCATATTCTGCTCGACTAACTCTTTGGCGAAGTTCAGAAGAAGAGAATCGGTGTGACCTTTCATTGAAGTACAGGTCAATATCTCTTCTCTTACATATGTCCTTTCCCGTGAAATCTTTCTCCCTGTACTCATCCCCAAGGATACGAACGTCTATATGATACATAGACAGGATATCCTCAAGGTCTTTCTCTGTAGAGTATGGAATGATCTCATCAACATAACCAACAGCCTTAAGCTGAGTGTACCGTTCAACAATGGTCTGGATGGGTTGATTCTTTTCTGGTCTATCTAGAGTGGGATCAACTTGCAACCCACAGATAAGATAGTCACACTGTTCCTTTGCGTTTCGTAACATCTGGACATGTCCTGAATGCAACAAATCAAAGGCAGAACATGTAAATCCAACTTTCATCTTGACAAATCCTCAAAAGTATGATATAATCTCTAAACTGCTTCAGGGGAGAATATACCCTAGTGTCGGGTAGGATTAAACGGAATCACGTTAGACGTATCCGAATCCCCTTTGAATGTATGCTCGGTTTCATTATAAGAATCTTCTGTTTTCAGATCATACATCTCTTGCAGGGCCTTCTTATACTCGACAAGCAATTCCTTAGGCGGTTCTGCATATCCAATAATCGCCCCATCCCTAATGATAGTGAACGAATCCGGATCATCCTGAAACACCATAAAGGCCTTAAAGGTATAGTACTTGTAACCGTTCTGAATCTTTGATACAATTTTTAATGCATGACGAATAGCGATTTCATCACTATCGACCTCATCATCAAAAACGTCACATACCAACTCTTCGCCAGAAACTAACTTTAGATGTCTTATCATTATACTATACCATTTTAATTGGGTAGACTTTGTATCTAAACCCTTCCTTAGTATATATCTTAATTCTTTCACCGCTATGATTGAGTGTAAAGTTACGATGACCCTTCACACTAAAATCATCAGCAATGTCAAATAACTTAGTAACAGAACCGTCATCACTTTTTCTAAGACCTCGGCCAATCGACTGAAGGACTTTGACTTGCGACTTACTAGGTGTAGCGAAAACGATATTGTGCAAATTACGAATATTGATACCAGTACTAAAGGTGCCAAGTGAGGCGACAATGATAGCATCTTTCTGTTTCTCCACTATTCCACGTATCTGTTCACGATCACTCGCATCTACCTCTCCAGACACATAGAAGACTTTTCTCCCTTCCTCAACAGCGTCATTAATCATATCAAACAAAACCTTTCCGTGTTTTTCCACGAATTGAAATAGTACCAGACTGTTCCCTTTCTGGTCAATGGCTAGGTTGCTTATGAACTTATTCCTACGTTCATTCTTTACGATGTAGTCAAGTTCGTCTTGATACGTCCAGTTCTTGGCCGTGTGACACACATCATTATGGTACTTAAGCAACAGTACCTTAATATCTAGGTCTGCAAGTTGTTTGTCTTTTTGCAGTTTTACGGTGGTGGTTACCTTAAAAACAGGCCCGAATAAACCTTCCAACACCAGTTTGTTTGTCTCTGTGCCGTCTAGCGTACCCGTAGTACCAAACCGATACTCTGCGTTTCGACACTTGTCCATCAAAGTAGAAAGAGATTTTGCCTTGAATAGATGGACTTCATCTCCGAATATACAAGGGAACTGTTCGAACCATTCTGAACCCAACTTGTAGATAGACTGCCATGTTGAGATGATGATACGTTTATCTGTTTCTTTATCTTTACCACTGTATATTTTATGAATCAAATCTGACTCATAACCATAGTCCGCAAAGTCCTTATGCATCTGTTCTACCAGAGACGTTGTTGGTACAACAATAAGAAC
>Ga0099848_1000294_pt1 | contig 22505 bp, 30 predicted proteins | sample CB_VirMetaG_3_FD_78179 | JGI IMG/M metagenome (GOLD analysis project Ga0099848, IMG submission 78179) | Freshwater to marine saline gradient viral communities from Chesapeake Bay - CB_1508_1S Viral MetaG | ecosystem: Environmental > Aquatic > Marine > Coastal | place: USA: Chesapeake Bay...
AGACCCGTTATGGTATTGTCGCCAACCCATTCGCGGAAGGAACCAGCCAGGGTCTGGGTCGTCTGAGAGTCAACAGCAACCGTTACTATCGCCGCGTCGCCATAAAAAATCTGATGTAATCCTTAGATTCATCAGTTTCTTCAGAGGGTCCGAAAGGGCCCTTTTTTTTATCTAAATAATTAGAAAAAAATGGTGGTATCTAACGCGTTTAGAAATCAAATACAGAATAGAAACTTCTTGTCTCCGGTTGGATTCAAGTTTATTGTCAACAGGGCTCGTAAAGTTTCATTCTTTGGAAACTCCATGAATATTCCCGGATTGAATATGGGAGTTTCTACTCAACCAACTTATCTCAAGGATATTCCAATTCCTGGGGATAAGGTAGAGTTCAATGATTTGAAACTCAGATTTCTTGTAGATGAGAGCCTTGAAAACTACATGGAGATTCAGAGATGGATTCGTGGTATTGGATATCCAGAGAATCTTCAGGAGATTTATGATTTTCAGGAAGAGAATCCAGCAATGGACACTCAGTTCAAGTATCAACTAAATCTCTATTCAGACGCAACTCTATTTGTTCTAACAAGTAATAATACTACAAACTTTCAAGTCAAGTTTAGAAACATTTTTCCAATTTCTATTTCTGACCTTCAGTTTGATGCTACAGATAGTGATATTGAGTATTTGACGGCTGATGTGAGTTTCAAGTATACTATTTACGATATAGTAGATAACATGGGAAATACATTACATGATATTTGATTTGGACAAAATCCAAAGAATGTGGGAAGAGGATTCCAAGATTGACATTGACAATCTTCACAACGAATCTCTGAACATTCCGGTTTTACATGCAAAATATTTTCAGATTTATAATAACATCATTCTTTTGAGAAAGAAAGCTGAGCAGCAAAGAAAAAATATTCGTCATGAAAGATATGAATATTTTACAGGAAAGGCTGACCCAGATGTGTATATCGAAAATCCATTTCCAAAGAAGATACGAGATAAAGATACTCTACAAAAATATCTAGATGCTGATGAGAAGTTATCTTCAGCATGCCTCAAAATAGATTATTACGATACACTGTTGAACTATTTGGAAAGTATTTTGAAGATGATTCAGAATAGAACTTACCAAATAAAAAATAGTATTGAGTTCATTCGGTTCACCGCTGGTCTGGGATAACTAAATAACATCAACTGATAGTTATATTATGTCTGATGTTACGATTGAAAAGAAGAATGAGGTTTTCATCAAGTTAAAGTGTGAACCTCATATTCTTTATGAACTTCAAGAATACTTTACATTTGAGCCGGAGTCGGTGAAATTTATGCCCCAGTATCGGAGTAAGCACTGGGATGGACGTATTCGGTTGCTAAGCACTCATACTGGAGAAATCTACACTGGACTTCTTCCTAAGGTTATTGACAAACTCAGAAATCACGACTATACATATGAGTTTGAAAATAATAAGTATTATGGTCTTCCATATGAAGTCAATGATGAGATTTCATATGAAGGTGTAAAGGACTATATGAACTCTATTTGTTCTCATTCTCCAAGAAAGTATCAAATAGAGGGAGTATATGATGCCCTACGACACAATCGAAAGTTATTGATAAGTCCAACTGCGTCAGGTAAAAGCCTGATGATTTATGCCCTGGTACGTTATTATATGGATAAGGGGCAAAAAATTCTTGTAGTTGTTCCAACGACATCTCTCGTAAGTCAGATGTACAAGGATTTCCAAGACTATGGTTTGGATGTTGAGTCATGCTGTCATCAGATTTATTCTGGTAGGGAGAAATCAAATTCAGCTCCAATTACCATTACAACTTGGCAATCAGTCTATAAGCTGGAAAGAAGCTTCTTTGAGGATTATAATGTGATCATAGGTGATGAGGCACATTTGTTCAAGAGCAAGTCTCTGGTGTCCATTATGACCAAGCTTCATCACGCTAAGTATAGGTTTGGGTTCACAGGCACTTTAGACGGCACACAGACCCATAAATGGGTCTTAGAGGGTCTTTTTGGACCATCATACAAAGTCACTCAAACCGCTGAGTTGATGAAGCAGGGGCATCTGTCTCAACTAGACATTCAATGTATTGTCTTGAAGCATCCTCCACAAAAATTCAATACTTATGAAGATGAAATTCAGTATTTGATTTCTCACGAAAAAAGAAATAAGTTCATCACAAATCTATCACTTGACTTGAGTGGAAATACTCTGGTTCTTTTTTCCAGAGTAGAAACTCATGGAAAGATACTTTATGAGTTGATAAATAACAATAACCGTGAAGATCGTAAGATATTCTTTATTCATGGTGGAGTAGATACTGAAGAACGAGAATTAGTTAGAGAAATCACAGAGAGGGAGAGTAATGCAATTATCGTTGCTTCTTATGGCACTTTTAGCACTGGTATCAATATTAAAAATCTTCACAATGTAATTTTTGCTTCACCAAGTAAATCTAGAATTAGAAACTTACAATCAATTGGAAGAGTTCTTCGGAAAGGAAAAAATAAGTCCAAAGCAACTCTTTATGACATCTCTGATGATTGTACAATTAACTCAAGAAAAAATTATACTCTAAGACATCTTATTGAAAGGATTAAAATTTATTCAGAAGAGAAGTTTAATTATGAAATCACAACCATTCAATTAAAATCATGATTGAGGAAGATTTTTATTCGACAATAAAACTTAAATCTGGAGAAGAAATCTTTGCTAAGGTAGCTGCTACTGAAGAAGAAGATGGTACATTCCTTCTCGTTACTAATCCAATTGTTGTCGAATGCATCACCAATAGAAATGGCGATGTTACTGGATATAAAATGGAGCCATGGTTAAAGACCACTACTGAAGACCTTTTCATCATTAACATAAATGATGTCCTTACAATGTCTGAATCAAAAGACATTGAAATGATTTCTCTCTATCAATCTTTTTGTAGAAACCTGAATAGAATCTCAAATAATCAACCAAAGATGACTAGAAGAATGGGATACCTATCTAATGTTAATGATGCTAAGGAGATTCTAGAAAAGCTCTTTAAGAATAGCTAGAGCCTCATCTTCAACCCTAACAAAGGTATTCTACACATGATTTAGAGGCTTGTCAAGCCATTGAGATTGGTGGTATAATCAATACATAATAACGGTACAAATAGATGATTACCACTGCAGTTATGTCTAGAAGAAAAAGGTCAGAACATTATGTTAATAATGAAGAGTTTCTTAATGCACTGATTGATTATCAAAATAAAGTAGAACTATCATTCATTCAAAAGTATGGTAGAGAACCCACTAAATCAGACAGAGGAACCCGATGGGACACTAAACCACCCATTCCAAGATACGTTGGTGAATGTTTCCTCAAGATGTCCAATCACTTAGCATTCAAACCAAACTTTGTAAATTACATGTTCAAGGATGACATGATTTGTGATGGTATTGAGAATTGTGTTCAATACATTCATAATTTTAATCCAGAAAGATCCAGAAATCCATTTGCATACTTTACTCAGATTATTCACTACGCATTTCTGAGAAGAATTAAGAAAGAGAAAAAACAATTAGAAATTAAAAACAAGATCCTGGAACGAACTGGATTTGATCAGGTTTTTGAGAGTGGAAGTATTGACGGATCTGATCATTCAGACTACAATAGCATTAAAGATGCAGTACATCAGAAGCTTCGTTATTGACTAATGTACCAAAATGTTGTAAAATCTAAATAATAATAAACATTTTGGTACAAATGGATAATAAGAGATCAATCTCAAGAACTAATAGGCTAAAATCAATAGAGGAAGGTAAAAAAACTTATGTTAGTGCTACTGCATGCAAACACTGCGGTAGTTACGAAAAGTATGTGAGTAGTTATGGATGTTATCCATGTAATTATGAGAAGGGTGTTGAAAAACTTCTATCTGGGTGCTGTGATGGCTACATGACTAAAGAAAAATGGGCAGCAAATAGAGAAAGAAGAAGAGAAAAACTTAGAGAGAATAATAGAAAGTATTCTAAAGGCGAACGTGGTAAAGCAGTTGCTGCTGAAAAGACAAGGAGAAGATACGCTAGACTGAAACAAAGTATTCCTATAGAAATAACTACGGAAGACCTCCGCAAAATACAAGAAATTTATCAAGAAGCACAACACTTGACATCTACTACAGGAATACGTTATGATGTAGATCACATTGTTCCTTTGTTTGACGGAGGCCTTCACCATCCGGATAATCTCCAAGTTATTACTTACGATCAACACCTAAAAAAAACTGCTGCAGAAAATAGTAGAAGACAATCAAAATGAAAGTAGGTATAATAAGCGACCAACATTTCGGATGTAGAAAGAATTCTAAACTCTTTCATGATTATTTCCTAAAGTTTTACAATGAAGTGTTTTTCCCAACGCTCGAGGAGTATGGGATTACCACAATTGTAGACATGGGAGATACTTTTGATAGTCGTAAAGGAATTGATTTCTCAGCTCTAATGTGGGCTAAGAATAATTACTATGATAAACTCCAATCAATGGGTGTTCGTGTTCATACAATCGTAGGCAATCATACTACTTACTACAAAAACACAAATCAAGTCAATTCGGTAGACCTTCTACTTCGTGAATACGATAATGTAACTGTGTATTCAAGTCCAACAGAAGTCATGTTGGATCAACTTCCAACACTCTTTATTCCCTGGATAAATCCTGAGAATGAAGATCAAACTCTCAGAATGATGAGGAATACATCTTGCAAGGTCGCGATGGGCCACTTGGAACTCAACGGATTTAGGGTCAATAATCAAGTAGTCATGGATCATGGTCTGGACAGTAAATTGTTTGATAAGTTCTCTAAAGTTTATTCTGGGCATTATCACACTCGGTCAAACAACGGAAAAATCTTCTATCTAGGTAATCCCTATGAGATGTATTGGAACGATGTGAATGATGATAGAGGATTTACTATCTTTGATACCGAGACCCTAGAACACACTCCAATCAATAATCCAAATAGGTTGTTCTACAACATCTACTATGAGGATACTGATTATCAGACGTTTGACACCAGAGAGTATCAAAACAAAATCGTTCGTGTCATCGTCCGTAAAAAAACAGATACCAAAAAGTTTGAAAAATACATTGACAAACTGTATGGTTCTAATGTTGCAGAACTCAAAGTCGTAGAGAACTTTCAAATTCAAGAGAATGTGGAGTTTGAAGCCTTTGAATCCGAAGATACACTTTCTATCCTGAATAGATACGTTGAGGAATCAGAAATCAAATTGGATAAATCTATTGTTCAAAAGTTGATCTCTGAGGTATACCAAGAAGCTTGTGAATTGATGTAAAATGTTTATACTGACGGTCAGTGGTAGAGAATCTGATGGAGCGTATTCTGCAATTGATGAAGATGGAGATCAGGTTCTCTATCTTTTTGAGGAAGAGGATGATGCAACTAGGTTCGCTATAATGTTGGAAGAAGATGACTATCCCGAAATGCATGTAGTAGAAATTGATGATGAACTTCTACTAGGTGTCTGTGAAATGCATGGACACAAGTATGTTGTAATTACTCCTAATGACATTGTGATTCCCCCTCAAGAAAATGATACTGTTTGAAAAAATCAGATTCAAAAACCTTCTCAGCACTGGTAATCAATTCACTGAGATTGATCTCAATAAGAACTCCACTACACTAATTGTAGGTAATAATGGTGCTGGTAAGAGTACCTTGTTGGATGCTTTGTGTTTTGTTCTTTATGGTAAAAGTTTTAGGAAAATAAACAAACCACAACTCATCAATACTACAAATGAAAAGGATTGTCTTGTAGAGATTGAGTTTAGAATTGGATCTACTGATTGGAAAGTTCGACGTGGAATCAAACCAAACATCTTTGAGATTTATCGCAATGGAACTCTTTTAGATCAAAACTCTTCAGCCGTCGATCAGCAGAAGTGGTTGGAACAATCAGTTCTCAAGATGAACTATAAGTCCTTCACACAGATTGTGATTCTTGGAAGCAGCAACTTTGTTCCCTTCATGCAACTCAATTCGGCAAGTCGTAGGGAAGTGATTGAAGATCTCTTGGACATTAAGATCTTCTCCTCAATGAATTCCATCATCAAAGACAAGATTCGTTCTCTGAAAGAGGAAATCAGAACTCTTGAACTGAAGAAAGAATCCATCAAAGATAAAGTTCAGATGCAAAAGAACTTTATTGAGGAACTGGAAAACCTTGGTAAAAAAAGAATAGAGGACAAGAGAATTTCAATTCTATCCTTCACGGAAGACATTGGAAATTACATGGAGGATAATACTCTGATTTCTGATAAACTCAGTTTATTGGAAAAACAACTAAAATCAGCCTCAGGTTCATCAGACAAACTCAAGAAACTTGGACAACTGAAAGGTAAGATTTCTCAGAAAGTATCAACTATCACTAAAGAACATAAGTTCTTCACAGAAAATACGGTTTGTCCCACCTGTACCCAATCCTTGGAAGAGACCTTCAGAATAAATAAAATTGTAGATGCTCAAAATAAAGCAAAGGAGTTGCAATCTGGTTATAAAGAGCTAGAGGAGGCAATTGAAGAGGAAGAAAAACGAGAGCATCACTTCCTTAGTCTTTCAAAAGAGGTAACAGACCTAACACATGGAATTTCTCAAAACAATATTAGGATTAACGGATTACAAAAACAAATCCAAAACCTTGAATCTGAAATTCAAACAATTACCGAGCAACTTAAGAACAGAAATTCTGAGCATGAGAAACTAGAAAAAATAAAGAAAGACTTACAACTTACATACGATGAGTTATCTGAAAAGAAGAATCTGATACAGTATCACGACTTTTCCTATTCCCTACTAAAGGACAGTGGTGTAAAATCCAAAATTATCAAAAAGTACCTTCCGTTGATCAATCAACAGGTTAATCGGTATCTTCAAATGTTGGATTTCTACATCAACTTTACTTTAGATGAAGAGTTCAATGAAACTGTACAATCACCCATTCACGAAGACTTCTCTTATTCTTCTTTTAGTGAAGGTGAAAAACAACGAATAGACTTGGCACTTCTCTTTGCCTGGCGTGAAGTTGCCAAGTTCAAAAACTCAACGAACACAAACCTCATGATACTTGATGAGGTTTTTGACTCTTCTCTTGATGGATTTGGAACAGAAGATTTTCTAAAAATCATTCGGTTTGTCATCAAAGATTCCAACATTTTTATTATTTCTCATAAGAATGGTATGGAGGACAGATTTGAAAGTGTCCTCCGTTTTGAGAAAGTCAAAGGTTTTAGTCGTATGACCTCCTAATCGGGAGGTTTTTTTTTATAAATAACTAAAAAAGTATTTGTAAAAAATGAACTCTAAGGAATACTGGGGATTGATGGGGGCATATTCTGAAGTTTATGCTTCTACGGAACAACTTGATGAAGGCATGACGATGAAGGACTTCAAGGCAAATCGTAAGAAGAATGAGCGTAGAGCTGCTTCTGCTGATGCTAAATCTAGAGGTCATGTTGATAAGTTTACTGGAAAACCTTATAGTCCTGACGAAGCGCGCTCAAGAAGAAGAGGTATTCACACTCCAGAAAAATCACCAGAAAGAGATGCTGCTCGTGATGCTGCTGGAGGTGAAACTGGACGAGGTGGTAGATTGAGACCCAATAAAGTTCGTAAGGCAAAGGCACTTGGAGAACTTGGAGAGAAAGTAGATATTTACGACATCATCCTTTCACACTTACTTGATGAAGGATATGCTGAAACACCAGAAGCAGCAGAAGTCATTATGGTAAATATGAGTGAAGAGTGGAGAGATAGTATTATTGGTTGAGGACACATCAAGAAGTGTTACAAGACCTCTCCTTCGGGGGGGGTCTTCCTGTATGATGGATTCATAAGACAGGAACCCGATGGCAGTCTCTCACGAAATCAAATCCCAACTGGCCAAACTGTTGGCTACTGAAGACCTTGTAGTTGAACATAAGAAAGTCTCCACAGCCTGCTTCAATGTTCATACTCGGGTTCTCACACTTCCAATGTGGGAGAAGGCAAGCAATACCGTCTATGACCTTCTGGTAGGTCATGAAGTTGGTCATGCACTTTTTTCACCTGATGTAGATTGGACTGAAGAATACAAGATTCCTCATCAGTTTGTGAATGTGGTTGAGGATGCTCGCATTGAGAAACTGATGAAGCGTAAGTACGCTGGACTTGCTAAAACTTTCTTCACTGGATACAAAGAACTGAATGAAGATGATTTCTTTCAGATTGGTGGTGAGGATGTTTCTACCTTCAATCTGGCTGATCGTGTCAATCTTTACTTCAAGATTGGTAACTTCATCACTCTTGACTTCAATTCGGAAGAACAAGAAATCGTCAATCTGATTGGTGCTTGTGAAACCTTTGCTGATGTTCTGATTGCTTCAGAAGAACTCTATAAGTATTGTAAGAGTGAGCAGGAGAAACAGCAAAAGGTTTCTGACTTTGATTCACACGAAACTCAAGGAACCTCTCAGTCTTCTAATGGGAAACCTGTAGAGACTGATGACTCCTCTTCCGAGCAAGATGGAGAGAATAATAACTCTCAGGAACAGCAATCTGATTCTGATCAATCTCAAAGTGGAACTGCTCAAGGTGATCAGACTCCTGTAAGTTCTACTGAAGATAAAGAAGAACCTGAAGTTCGCACGGCAGATTCTCTGGAAGACAAACTTCGCAATCTTGTTAGTAACGATACTTACGAGAATGTTTATGTGGAGATTCCTCAACTCAATCTTAAAACTGTGATCGGTAAGAACACTGAAGTTCACCAAGAGATTAGTAACTCTTTCAACCAGCAACAAAAACTTCACAATAACCACGCTCAAGAACACAACTACTCTCCTACAGATTTGTATAAAAAGGTGGACCTTGAATTTAAAAAGTTCAAAACATCTGCCCAGAAAGAAGTAAACTATCTGGTCAAAGAGTTTGAGTGTCGTAAGTCGGCAGATCAGTACGCTCGTACTTCAACTGCACGCACTGGCATTCTTGATTGCACCAAACTTCATACTTACAAATACAATGAAGACCTGTTCAAGAAGGTTTCTGTAATTCCTGATGGTAAAAATCACGGTCTAGTGTTTGTGTTGGACTGGAGTGGTTCTATGCAAAACGTGATGCTTGATACATGTAAGCAACTCTTCAATCTTGTTTGGTTCTGTAAGAAAGTATCTATTCCCTTTGAAGTGTATGCATTCACCAATGAATGGCGTCGTGGTGAGTATGATTATGAAACTGGAAAGTATCTTGCAGCAGACCGAGTTCCTCACTATCAAAAGAAAGAGGGTCTCCTAGTTGTGGATGAGACATTCTCTATGATGAACCTTCTTACCAGTAAAGTCTCTGGTAAAGAACTGGAGAATCAAATGGTAAACATCTGGCGTCTTGCTAGTTGTTTTACTTCGACTTATTCTGTCGGATACACTTATCCTCCCCGACTTGCTCTTTCGGGAACTCCTTTGAACGAGGCACTGATTTCTCTTCATCAGATTCTTCCTAAATTTCAAAAGGAAAACAAACTTCAGAAGGTTCAATGTATTGTTCTAACTGATGGTGAAGCAAATCAACTTATTCGTCATAAAGAAGTTAATCGCCCAGGGATGAAAGAATCCTTCATTGGGCATGGATACATTGAACCCAGGACTACATTTCTTCGGGACCGTAAACTTGGAACAACCTATCAGTTTGGTTATGGTTATTCTAACTTTACCGATGTTCTTCTCAAGAACCTGAAAGATAAGTTCCCCCTAACAAACTTTATTGGTATTCGTGTTCTTGAAGGTCGAAATGCAAATCGTTTCATTCATCTTTATCATTCTATTGGTGACAAACAGTACGATAAAATTCAGAACGATTGGAGAAAGATGAAGAGCTTCACCATTACAAACTCTGGTTATGACGTTTATTTTGGAATGTCTGCAACCACACTTTCTCAAGATGCTGAGTTTGAAGTTGCTGAGTGTGCCACTAAATCTCAAATCAAATCTGCTTTCACAAAGTCACTGAAGACCAAAAAACTAAATAAGAAGGTACTTGGCGAATTTATCTCCCTAGTGGTATGAAAACATTCAAAGAATTTATGGTGGAATGCTCTTCAATTGAAGAGGCTACTATCAATAAACAAATTAGAAACACTAAAGAAAGAGATACAGCAATGTTATCAAGAGATCGTGGATCTCAAAGTGAAAAACAAAATCGTCAGGAAAGAAAATCTACAGAAAAAACTTTGAGAAGATCTGGTCACGGATTTAGTAAAAATGTAGGTTCTTATGATGAGGGTGAAGGTAAGGGCACAAGTACCGAGGTTTCCTATCAAGTATCAAGAAATCCCAACAAAAATTCTAAGAGGGGATTTGAAAGGAAAATGAGAAACTTGGGCAAAAAGAAAGGGCCTTCTGGAGAACCTCAGCACAGTGTCATCACACAAAGGGCAGGTAAAGAGGCCAAGTTAGTATCAACAGATGGAAGTGGAGAAAAGTCCTTTAGTATTGGAAAGGCAAAACACGGTAATAATCCAGACCCATCTATTGGACAAACAACTGCAGGTAAAGTAAGATCTAAAAAGAAACCAAACGAAAATCAAACAGAAAAAAATGTCAAACAAAATAGATCATTCCACTACAGCAGCGAAGGGTGATTTTCCTTATAATCACTATGTTGATGAAGAAAATAAAATTGTAAACATTTATTGGAATGACAATGGACAACTTGGTAGATACGGAGTTCCCCATAATGTAAAACAATTTTATCCTGGATACTCTTATAAATTTGTGAATTGACTGTTGTGTGAAGGTCTGTTACGAAACCGTCCACTGGGGCCCCTGGCGGCCCCTTTTCCGTGTATGATGAATGGGTTGGAACGGAACCCCCCCACTACATTATGAGCATCTCTACCGACTACATTCTCACCTCACTCCAGACTCTCTACGGAACTGAAGTGACTTCCGGTGACATCCGTGCTTGGTGCGCTATGAACGACATCAACTATCAAACTGTCACTAAAAAAATTGATCAATACAAAACCGGTCGTGGTAAATGGAACCTTGAAGTGACCAAAGAAAAGGTTCAAGAAATTGAACGAACCTATCAGGCACCTGCTGTGGTTCCTTCTGTAGAACAAAATCTTATTCCCGAGAAAGATGATACCTTCGTCAAGTTTGGTAATTTTACTGATGTTAAAAAAATTATTCAGTCCCGTCTTTTTTATCCTACGTTCATTACGGGTCTTTCGGGTAACGGTAAAACGCTCAGTGTGGAGCAAGCGTGTGCTCAACTTAAGCGTGAACTCATTCGTGTAAACATTACAATTGAAACTGATGAAGATGACCTGATTGGTGGTTTCCGACTTGTGAGTGGTGAAACCGCTTGGCACAACGGTCCCGTTATTGAAGCACTGGAACGAGGAGCAATCCTGCTTCTTGACGAAATCGACCTGGCTTCCAACAAAATTCTGTGTCTTCAATCTATTCTTGAGGGTAAAGGTGTTTTCCTGAAAAAGATTGGTCGCTGGGTGAAACCCGCTTCTGGTTTCAACGTGATTGCTACCGCAAACACCAAGGGTAAGGGTAGTGATGATGGACGTTTCATCGGAACTAATGTTCTCAATGAGGCATTCCTTGAGCGTTTCCCTGTGACCTTTGAGCAGTCTTATCCTTCTCCTACAACTGAGCAGAAGATCCTGGAAGGTGTTGCTCTGGACCTTGGTGTTGAAGATCGTGACTTCTGCAAACGGCTGGTTGATTGGTCGGACATTATTCGTAAGACGTTCTATGATGGAGGTATCGAGGAAATCATCAGCACTCGTCGTCTAGTTCACATTGTTCGTGCTTATAGTATCTTCCAAGACAAAGCAAAGGCAATCCAAGTTTGTGTGAACCGTTTTGATGATGAAACCAAGCAATCATTCCTGGAACTTTATGATAAGATTGATGCTGACTTTGTGATGCCTTCTACCGAACCTCAACTGGTTGTGGAAGGTGGTAATCCAGTTGACTCGAACCCTACATTCTGATAAAATAAACTATGACTGAATACGACTCTGAACTCTACAGTGAACTTATGAATTACAATGATTATCTTGGAGAATACGGTTACGGGAATGACGTAATTTCCTTTAATACCGACCCTGGGGGGAATGTTGTTCCTGAAAGTGTGTTGAAAGAAACTACTAATGGATTCTGGAAGTATGGAGAGGATCTAACTCTAAAAGAAGTTCAAGAATACCTTTCCAGCACTTATCATTCCCACTACACTTCTAGAGAATCAAAAACACAAACACTTGATCTCATTGAGAGTATTGGTGACTCTGAAGCATTTTGTCGTTCAAACGCTATCAAGTATCTCTCTCGTTTTGGTAAGAAGAACGGTAAGTCCAAACAGGACATTCTGAAGGCAATTCACTATTGTGTCCTTCTCTACCATTTCTCTGGTCTCCACAAGAACTCTGTCTCTGACTTTCCTTATTGATTATGAAATTTTCCGACAAAACTCTGACTCTTCTGAAGAACTTTTCTTCTATTAACCAGTCCATTCTGTTTCGGGAGGGAAACAAACTGCGTACAATTTCTGTGATGAAAAACATTCTTGCAGAAGCAACAATTGAAGAAGATCTTCCTAAAGACTTTGGTATCTATGATTTGAACCAGTTTCTGAATGGACTCAATCTTCATCAGAATGCTGAACTTGATTTCCAAAACGATGGTTATGTCGTCATTAAGGAAGGAAAGTCTCGTTCCAAGTATTTCTTCGCAGATCCTAATGTAATCGTCACTCCTCCCGAAAAGGACATTGTTCTTCCGAGTGAAGATGTTTGTTTCCTTCTTGATACCAAAGAACTTGATAAACTGCTTAAGGCTGCTGCTGTGTATCAACTTCCTGACCTGTCTGTGGTTGGCGAAGCAGGTGTGGTGAAATTGGTTGTCCGTGATAAGAAGAATGATACTTCCAATGATTTCTCTATGATTGTGGGTGAGACCGATGAAATATTCTCTCTTAACTTCAAGGTAGAAAACATCAAGATTCTTCCTGGTTCCTATGAGGTCGTGATCTCTCGAAAACTTCTTTCACGGTTTAAGAATAAATCCTTTGACGTAACCTATCACATCGCTCTTGAACCTGATTCTACATTTGAATAATGGAATTCCTTCTCTATCTGGCTCTTCAATCAAAACAGGTTGTTTATGATGTGATGGCTACAAAATTTGATGTTAAGGAAAATGTTGGATTTTGTAAAAGCCCTTCGTATTTTGGATACGTTGATCACAATCCGGATGTCCTAGTCATCTGTACAAAAAACATTTTGGACAGTGGATTTGATCCTCACGTTTACATCAATGAAACTGTTCTGCATGAAGCTGTTCATGTGGCACAGGAATGTAATGGGGGCAATCCATTAGGTGTTGATTTAAAATCTATGCCTCTTCCCCCAAACAAACTGTCAGACATCAAAAAATCTTTATCCATCAGTAAAAAAACAGATAACTCCTATTATCGGGAACATGAAGCTTTTTACTTTGAAGACAAACCAGAAAGAGTCCAACATTATGTGAAAAAATTCTGCTTTTGAACATGAACTCATCTATTCTTAGGATTGGAGGCAGTGTATTACTTATTTTAGGGTATTTTGTATTACTGTATGTGGATGTTCGTCTTGGGTGTATTATTCGATTTGGTGGTAATTTGGCAATGATGCCTTTTGCCATAAAGATTAAAACCTGGGACGTTGTAGTTCTCCAAGCTTTTTTCTCAGTCCTAGATGCATCCAAAATTATTGAACTGTCGTTATGAAAGATTGGAAACACATTTTTGATACTCTGTCCGAACAAGAAAAGGATAAGATCGCCATTCTTCGTGTGATGGAATGTTCTAATGGAGTTATTCAATACGCCTTTAGGGACAACAGGAACTATGCCTTACCCGTTGAAGAAACCAGAAAGGCAATGAAGTTCAGCATGTCATGTATGAAAAACATGAGAATTCCTCTGAGGAATGAGACCATCACATTTGAACCAGAGACCGAACAGATTATGAGAGAGGTTCGGGAACTCTACATCAGTGGATTTAAGAATGGGAACGAAAAAGACCTTGATGAGTTTATGGTTGTCTCTGACGCCTGCGTCAAATCCTTAGGTGAGGATCGGATTGTTAAGGCAAAAGAAGTCCTCTCCCAAAACATTGACGACATTCCACCCCATACCTTAGATTGGGGTGTAGATTACATGATGCGATTTTTGAAATGAACATTTTTGTCACTCACGAAAGTCCTTGGAAGTCCGCCCAAGTTCTTCCCGACAAGCACATTGTAAAGATGCCTCTTGAAACCTGCCAGATGCTTTCCATTGTTGCATCAGACAAGTGGGGTCATGGTTTTGGTATTCTTCCCAAAGCAGACGGAACTCCTTATAATACGGACAAAGGTGCATTCCGAAATCATCCATGTACCAAGTGGGCATCTGCATTCGTCAATAACTGGCAGTGGCTCATTCAACATGGGATCGCTTTGTGCGATGAGTACACAGCCCGCTACGGGAAGACCCACAGTTGTCTCCAGACCCTCCTGGTAGCTCGGGACCTTTTCCCCTCTGCCGACCCTCTGGGACGGTCTGGGAGGGGTCCTACGGACTTTGTGCGGGCCATGCCTGACGAGTACAAGCTTGATACCAGCATCTCAACCTTTGATGCTTATAAGATGTACATTGCATCTAAGCCTTGGGTAAAAGACAACTACCTTCGGATTCCCTCTCGCAAACCTGATTGGATTTGATTATGTCAAGTGAATTTCTCCTTACCGAAAAATACAGGCCACAAGTTATTGATGACTGTATTCTTCCTGATGAAACTAAAAAAACTTTTAAAGAGTTTGTGAAGAAGGGTGAGATTCCTAATCTTCTTCTTGCTGGCCCTCCCGGTATCGGCAAGACAACTATTGCAAAAGCACTGTGTAATGAACTAGGAGCAGATTATTATGTCATCAATGGATCCGATGAAGGACGTTTCTTGGATACTGTCAGAAACCAAGCAAAGAACTTTGCTTCGACCGTCTCACTTACGGGATCTTCTAAACACAAAGTCATCATCATCGACGAAGCTGATAACACAGGCAACGACGTACAACTCTTACTACGGGCAAATATTGAGGCATTTTATAGCAACTGTCGATTCATCTTCACCTGTAACTACAAGAACAAAATCATTGAACCCCTTCACTCTCGATGTGCAGTTATCGACTTCACCGTCAAGGGGAAGCAAAGAGTTCAACTTGCGGGAAGTTTCTTTCAACGACTTCAATCAATCCTGGATACAGAGGGGATTGAGTATGATCAAAAAGTCGTTGCTGAGCTGGTAACAAAACATTTTCCAGATTTCCGACGTGTCTTGAATGAGATTCAGAGGTATTCTACTGGAGGTAAAATTGATTCTGGTATTCTTGCATCGTTCTCTGATGTCTCTATAAATGATCTCGTTAAAAACCTTAAAGAAAAGAATTTCTCAGAAGTTCGCAAATGGGTCGTCAATAATCTTGATAACGACTCTAGTGTATTACTCCGTCGTACTTACGATGCTCTTCTTACATCCCTTGAAAACTCTAGTATTCCTGCTGCTGTGCTCATTATTGCTAAGTATCAGTACCAGATCGCGTTTGTAGCTGACCAAGAAATAAATCTCCTGGCGGCACTGACTGAAATTATGTGTGAATGTTCCTTTAAGTAATTTGAAAAATGATTAACGTAAAACTGTTTCGTGTTGTGACCGGTGAAGAAGTTGTCGCAGAAGTCGTTTCTGAAGATGATAATTTCGTCACTGTAAGGAATGGATTGGTTGTTCTTCCTGGTGCTAATGGAACTGTTGGATTTGCACCTTGGGCAACTGTGGTTGATAGGGAAATTCCAGATCTTATCATCTCCAAGAATCATCTTGTTTATGTGGCAGAAGTTGATCCTGGAATCAAGAAAAAGTATAATGAAGTTTATGGGAGTAAGTTGATTACTCCTGATGAAAAGAAACTTGTTTTGTGATATGGAACTGAAAGATTGGTTGAACTCCATTAACTTCACAAAGGAGGATTTGTCAGGGGACACTAGTTCCTATCCCCCCTTTATTATCAATCGTTGTTTGTCTGGTCATATTGATTGTATTCTTTATGCCAATGAGATGAATATGAATGCACATCTCACCAAAGATATGCAGTATTCTTTCTATCTAAATAGTATTCGGAAACGGAAGAGATTTTCTCCCTGGCTCCGTAAAGATAAAGTCAAAGATTTGGAATGTGTCAAACAATACTATGGTTATAGTAATGAGAAGGCATCTCAAGCTTTGAAAATCCTAACCAAGGAACAATTAAATTTTATTAAACAACGACTTGATACTGGCGGAACGAAATGACTACTCAAACAATTGAACCACAGGTAAACTGGTCACCAAGTATGATGGTGGAAGTTGTTCTCAATGAACCTGATGACTTTTTGAAAGTTCGTGAAACTTTGACTCGAATTGGAGTTGCTTCTAGAAAGGAGAAAAAACTCTATCAATCTTGCCACATTCTTCATAAGCAAGGTAGATACTACGTTGTTCACTTCAAAGAACTGTTTGCTTTAGACGGCAAACACGCAAATCTTACAGTGAATGATGTTCAACGTAGGAATCGTATTACTCGTCTTCTTTGTGACTGGGGTTTGATTACAGTGGTGAATGAGGAATCAATCCTTGACATTGCTCCTCTAAATCAAATCAAAGTCCTTGCCTACAAGGATAAGAACGATTGGATTCTGGAACAGAAGTATAACATTGGAAAGAAAGTAAAACCACCGGAAGATGTATAAATAACTTCGTGCCATTCGTGCGGCACTCTACAAAGTCGGAACACCCTAAAAGAGGTTCGGTTTTACCGACCCTCTTTTTTATGACTTATGTTACTATATACCTATGAACGCCGTAAGGGTTCACAAAACACAAACTCGCTTTAAAAAGGAGCTACTATAATGACTAATCTTGCACGTTATAATGCATCGGATCTTCCTGCATTCTTTGACAAGATCACACGAAATAGCATTGGAATGGATACTTATCTTGATCGAATCTTCAGTTACGAAACTTCAACAAATTATCCTCCGTACAATCTTGTTCAAATAAGTAATGTAGAATCTCATCTAGAGGTTGCTCTTGCTGGATTTAAAAGGGAGGAAGTTCATGCGTACACAGAGTATGGAAAACTTTATGTCGAAGGGCAAAAGGCAGATGCCGATTCGGACAGGACGTTTATCCACAAGGGTCTGGCTCAAAGAAGTTTTAAACGAGCATGGACTCTATCCGACGACACAGAGGTATCCAATGTTACCTTTGAAGACGGACTCCTACGAATCGAACTAAGGAAGATTGTTCCGGAACATCATTCCCGTAAAGATTATCTATAATAAAAAGTTTGTCTATATAGTAAGTATCGTCGGCGCGAGGAGCACCTGGCAAAATCCAGGCTGACTCCTCATTTTTTTATAAATACCAATAAAGAATAGGTGTGATTAAATGGAGTACTATACATATGCTTATTTTGATGAAAATAATATTCCTTATTATATTGGTAAAGGAAAAGGTAAAAGAGCTTGGGATAAAAATCACTCTGTTTTGGTGCCACCAAATGAAAGAATAGTAATTTTGAAGAACAATCTTACGGAGGAAGATGCATTTAAGCACGAAATTTATTTAATAGAAATTCTTGGTAGAAAAAGTCAAGGAACTGGTATATTGGAAAATATACATAGGGGTGGATGTCAACCCTCTGGATTTATACAGCACTCGGAAGAAACTAAATCTAGGATGAGATTGAGAAGACACAGTGAAGAAACAAAGAAAAAAATTGGAGAATCTTTAAAAAGTCGCCCTTGTAAAGAAGAAGTAAAACAAAAATTATCAAAATTGTGGACCGGAAGAAAATTAACAGAGGATACAAAAAATAAAATGAGTAAATCTCATATGGGTAAAAAATTAAGTGAAGAGACAAAAAGAAGAATGAGTGACGCAAAAAAACAAATGAGTGAGGAGACGAAAAGAAAAATGAGTGAGAAGGCAAAATTGAGAGAAGCAAAAAAACGAGGAGAAATTTGACTCCTCCGTTTTTTATGGTAGAATACTCTTGAGGAATATGGACCATTATGACTGTTAAGATTGCTATCCTAAAATCTGGTGAGAACGTTATATCTGATATTAAGGAGGGGTATAATGGAGATGAGTTGATTGCCTATATTTTGGACAATCCTTGTACTATTGTATCTAACGGTAAATACAGGATTACTGATGATTTGGGGGAGTCCAAAGAACAGATGTCCATCTCACTTCATAGGTGGCCAAATTTTTCTGTAGATTCTTCTGTAGCCATTCCTGTTGATTACTTTGTTGCTGCAGTAGATCCAATTCCAGGTCTCAAAAAAATGTACGAAAATCAATTTAACAATGACGAAAATTCTAGTGTTGATGAACAATCAGATGTTACTCTCTCAGATTGAGGAAGTATCTACAGAACTTGGAGAACCTGATTGTAAGCTTATTGAACCATTTCTTTTAAATCCATCGGATGAAACTCTATCTCCTTGGTTGGTAAATGTTTCATCTCAAAATACATTTATGATTCATTCGGATAAGATTCTCACAATTGTAGACCCAAAACCAACACTTCTTGAAAAGTATCAAAATTTGATTAAATGAAATTTTATACCAATGTGGCTCTGATTGGAAATCAGATTCTTTTTCGTGGTTATGAAAATGGTAAGCATGTAATGTATAAGGAGGAGTATTTTCCTACTCTCTTCGTTCCTTCTAAAAAACAAACTCAATACAAAACTCTGGAGGGTGATTATGTAGAAAAAATCTCCCCTGGTTCTGTTCGTGACTGCCGAGAATTTTATAAGAAGTATGAGAACGTAGATGGATTCAAAATCTACGGAAATGATAGATACGTCTTTCAATACATCTCAGACAAATATCCCGAGGATGAAATCAAGTTTGATATTACCAAAGTCAAACTGGTTACAATTGACATTGAGGTTGCTTCTGAGAATGGATTCCCGGATGTTCAATCAGCTTCAGAGGAGATTCTTACAATCGCAATTCAGGATTATGCAACAAAGCAAATCATCACCTGGGGAATTCATCCGTTCAATAACAAACAAAGTAACGTAAAATACGTTGAATGTGGATCTGAGCATACACTCCTTCAAAAGTTTATTGACTATTGGAAAGACAATACTCCAGAAGTTATTACTGGATGGAACATTCAACTTTATGACATCCCGTATATCTGTCGTCGTCTAAATCGGGTTCTTGGTGATCGGGGAATGAAAGACCTATCCCCCTGGGGTCTTGCAACTGAGAAAGAGGTCTTTGTTTCTGGTAGGAAACAGATTCAGTATGAACTTGGTGGAGTTACTCAACTAGACTATTTGGATCTCTACAAGAAGTTCACCTATACAAATCAAGAATCTTACCGACTAGATTACATTGCTTCAGTAGAACTCGGTCAACAAAAACTGGATCACTCTGAGTTTGATACCTTCAAAGAATTTTATACTAAGAACTGGCAAAAGTTTGTTGAGTATAACATTATTGACGTGGAACTTGTGGATCGTCTTGAAGAGAAGATGAAACTGATTGAGTTGGCTATTACTATGGCATACGACGCCAAAGTAAACTATAATGATGTCTTCTATCAGGTTCGTATGTGGGACAATATCATCTACACCGATCTAAAGAAACGAGGCATTGTAATTCCACCAAGAAATACAAATCAAAAGGACGAAAAGTATGCTGGAGCCTATGTAAAAGAACCTGTTCCTGGAGTTTATGATTATGTGGTAAGTTTTGACTTGAACTCCCTATATCCACATTTAATTATGATGTACAATGTAAGTCCTGAAACTCTTTTGGAAGAAAAACATCCAACAGTTACGGTGGATAAAATTCTAAAAAAAGAAGTGGATTTTGAGATGTATAAGGACTATTCTGTATGTGCTAATGGTGCAATGTATAGAAAAGATATTCTTGGATTTCTTCCTAGGTTGATGGAGAAGATGTATAAGGACCGAAAGATGTTCAAAAACAAGATGCTCAAATCAAAACAAAAACTTGTGGATATTGAAGCTGAAATGAAGAAACGAGGATTGAAGTAGTGGCCTCTCTCAATAAAATATGATATAACATAAATAATACTTTATTGGGGGTGTTATGTTAGAAGATTTGGCAGGACAAACCTTTGGCAGGCTTACTGCTCTCTCTGTTGAAATCAAAGGAAAACGCACATATTGGTTGTGTAAGTGCTCTTGTGGAAATGAAAAATGTGTAAGGAAAGAGAAGTTGAAAAATGGTACAACTATATCTTGCGGTTGTGCCAGAAAAGAAAGAAATCATCAAGGAACCAAAACAAAACTTTATGGTAGGTGGAACTCTATGGTAATGCGATGTCATAACCCTAATAGTGTTGGTTATCATAAGTATGGGGCAAAAGGTATAAAGGTTTGTGATAGATGGAGAACCTTTATAAACTTCTATGAAGATATGGGTGATCCTCCAGAGGGTATGACTCTTGAGAGATTGGATAGTAATGGTGATTATTGTCCTGAAAATGTCATATGGGCGGATTATTTTACACAGAACAACAACCGACCTGGATATAATAAGTAAAAAGTGGTATAATCGTACAAAGATGCCTTTGGGCTGGAGGAAGTTATTGGGTATTTAATCGGTGGGAACAAACAGGACAAGGAAGATGAAATTGTAGTTTCAGATACTGACTACAGCAAACTTACGGATTCTCAACTTCTGAAACTAAGAGATCAAACACAAAAGGACATCTCCAAGTATAATAACTTTCAGATGGCTAGAAAGATCCAACTGAACTCAGCCTACGGAAGTGTCGGCAATCAGTATTTTAGATACTATAAACTGGACAATGCCGAAGCCATTACTCTTTCCGGTCAGGTTTCTATCCGTTGGATTGAGAACAAAATGAATCTGTATTTGAATAAGGTTCTGAAAACGGAGAATATTGATTATGTTATTGCGTCTGATACTGATTCTATCTATCTTAATATGGGTCCTTTGGTTGACCGTGTATTCAAAGGAAGAGAGAAAACTAATGAAATCGTTGTTTCTTTCCTTGATAAGATCTGTAAGTTGGAACTTGAAAAGTATATTGAGAGTTGCTACCAAGAACTGGCGGACTATGTGAATGCATATGACCAGAAGATGCAGATGAAACGTGAGAACATCGCAGATCGTGGCATCTGGACAGCAAAGAAAAGATACATCCTCAATGTCTGGGATAGTGAAGGTGTTCGTTATGAGGAACCCAAACTGAAGATGATGGGAATTGAAGCTGTCAAATCATCTACTCCAGCACCTTGTCGCAAGATGCTCAAGGATGGTCTCAAACTGATGATGTCTGGTACTGAAGATGATGTGATTGATTACATTGATAAGTGTAGAAAGGAGTTTAACAAACTCTCTCCGGAGGATATCTCCTTCCCACGGTCAGCATCTGATATTCAAAAGTACAAATCTTCGTCAGAAATTTACATCAAAGGAACTCCCATTCACGTTAGAGGAGCTCTTCTGTATAATCACTACATTAAGGAAAGGAACCTAACGAATAAATATTCACTTATTCAGAATGGAGAAAAGGTTAAATTTTGTTATCTCAAAAAACCAAATCCATTTCACGAGAATGTAATCTCATACATTCAAGATTTTCCAAGAGAACTTGGAATTGACAAATACATTGATTATGACCTACAATTCGAGAAATCATTTCTAGAACCTATGAAATCTATTCTTGATTCTATCGGATGGAAAGTGGAAAAAACTATCAACCTTAGCTCATTTTTTGAATGATGGATTTCTTATCAGATATTGTAAAAGAGATTGGTGGAGAATACACCAAACTTGCCGCAGATATAGATGAAACAGAAACTTACGTTGATACCGGTAGTTATATTTTTAACGCACTGGTTTCAGGTAGTATATTTGGGGGTGTTTCTGGGAATAAGATTACTGCTATTGCTGGAGAGTCTTCTACTGGAAAGACTTTCTTCAGCCTCGCCGTGGTTAAGAATTTTCTTGATTCCAATCCCGATGGGTATTGTCTCTATTTTGATACTGAGGCAGCTATCACCAAATCACTTGTAGAATCCCGTGGAATTGATACTTCTCGTCTTGTGGTTGTCAATGTTGTTACTATTGAAGAGTTTCGTGGAAAGGCGCTCAAAGCTGTAGATATGTATCTTAAGAAACCAGTAGAAGAACGCAAACCTTGTATGTTTGTACTAGACTCTTTGGGAATGCTTTCTACGGAGAAAGAGATTACTGACGCACTGAACGATAAACAAGTTCGTGATATGACCAAATCTCAACTGGTCAAAGGTGCTTTCCGTATGCTCACACTTAAACTAGGTCAAGCAAAT
>Ga0099848_1000296_pt1 | contig 22463 bp, 26 predicted proteins | sample CB_VirMetaG_3_FD_78179 | JGI IMG/M metagenome (GOLD analysis project Ga0099848, IMG submission 78179) | Freshwater to marine saline gradient viral communities from Chesapeake Bay - CB_1508_1S Viral MetaG | ecosystem: Environmental > Aquatic > Marine > Coastal | place: USA: Chesapeake Bay...
ATAGGCAATCATTATACAGTCCAAGTAGGTGCAAACGCCAATGTCAATATTGTGTGTGATAATGGCGACATTAATCTATTTACAAACAATGGTAATATCAATCTAAATGCCAATGGCGATCTAACACAAAAGGTTACAGGTAACTATAGACTTTCTGTTCAAGGAAATGTCATAGAAACCGTAGAAGGAAGTATTAGTACAACCTCTATAGGAAGTAACGTCATTCGTGCAAGTACAATCGACTTAAACTAGGATTACTAGGATTTCTAAAAATCGGGTCAATCTTTTTGATCGCTATAGTTTGCCAGCGGTTTGCTAATCTATAATGACTCAAAAGCACAGCGATCTATTTTCATCCTGGCAATTCAAAGAGTAAGTTCGTACAGGTTTACATAAAAATTTCCTTGGATATATTTTTACCTATATAAGTCGGCGCCCTTAACGTAGGTATCCTAACGTAAGGATTCCTCTTTTTATACATAGTGATGTTGAGACTGTAGAGACCACCTAGAGTCTCTATAGAATTACTTAATAGAGTTATTACTTAATGTCTAGTTCTTCTTCAGTAATATAACTATCAATTTCATCACACGCATTATCTTCAATTCTTTCTTTTAATGCGTCAATTGTTAAGTGTATATCATTTGATATATTTGTATCAAACTTTTCATCATAGTTTTCTATTAGTAATTCAACTTTATCTAACAGTTTATCTATTTTAGATTTCATTACATCATATTCTTTTGTCATTGTACTCATAGTTTTTCCTTTGTTAATTGTTATATTATACTATATCATAAGTATAGAATACAATCAAGTGAAAAAACCTTTGCCATTTTTCACTAAATAAAATCAATACAAATTGATTCTAATATAAGGAGAATCCTATGAAAATGACAACTTATAAAAGAAGACAATTGAAACGTGCATTAGAGCAACTAAAAGTAAAACGAGAAAAAGAAAGATATAGTCTAGTCTATGGTTGGATATTAAGAGGAATGATTATTGGGTTTGGTCTCTATTGTGCTAGTCTAGTATTGTTTAACTAATTAAATGAAAAAGTCTTTGTATTTACTAAAGTGGTTATTTCTTCCTTACTTTATTGTATTGCTGTATGCAGGAATATTAGGTAGGCATAAAATGAATTTACTAGGAAATAATTTACTGGCTGAATATTTGGTAGTTATGGTTGCTATAGTAATTATTGATATCCAAAGATTGTTATTAAAAGATTGTTATTAAAAGAATAAAAAAAATGGCGAAAAAAATCTTAATCTTTGTGTGGGTCCTTTGTGGGATATACCTTGGCGGTTGTGCAATGCCAAAATTTAATGTATCGTGTAGTGTATTGAATAGTGAAAACGAGATCAATAAAAATGAAGAAAAGAAAAAGACTGTATTAGATAAATGTAAAGAAAATCCTGAATTTAAAATATCGGTGCCTTTTTAATAAATAGGACATATGAAAGAGAAAATAAAATCTCTTTCTACGTACAAAAAAAAGGCACCGAAAATTCCGCCATTTACTTGTCCTAAAATTGATTCGATTATAGAGATACTAGAAAGACATAAAGAACGAGAAAAGATTTATTCTAAGAAATCTTTAAAGACTTTGATTGCAAAGTTAGAAAAACTAAGGCAATCAAATGAGTCTTTAAGAGAATCTGGAATCTATTGGTACGAATGTTTTAAAAACGTTTTAAATTCGATTCCTAAAAGAAAAAAAAAGAAACGTAAGTATTAACTTGCCTTTTTATATTTCTTAACGTAGGTTTGTTTTAATACATCTTCCCAATCTATATTCATATCACCTATGACATAATCATTATTGCATATGATATAGTGATTGTTGCCTTCTACTTTATTTGTAAATTGATCTAAAATCCAAAAGTCATTAAAGTATTCTTTGTCAGTATATTCTTCTAACTTTACTTTACCAATCTTTGTATTTAATATCTTTTCAAACGATTCGGGTGTGCCTTTGTAGTAAAGAAACTTATCATCTTTTTTTGCCCACTTTGCCCACTCGGTTATTCTTTGATTGATACTTCTTAATTTTGTATTTACAATCATACTATTCCACTCCATTCTTCATTTATTTTAGGTTTACGTTTATAACTACCTTTGCCTTTTTTAGATTTAACAATTCGTTGCTTAAACAAGGTAGTTCTTAAAATCTTAGCAACTGAATTTCTTTTCTTTGGTGATTTCTTTTTCATAATAAATTATTTTAAATGACCTTTATACCAAAAGTATAATAAGACAAGACCTGTAATCCAAATGTAATCAAACCAATAAAAGGTTTCTATCTCATACATTATGCAACCTCCAACATTGTCATTGGCACTCTATAAATTCTACCAGACAAATCAACTAAACATTTACTATTCATAATTTTAGTTATCACACCTGGTGTCTTTTTAGTTTTTTGTACTACAAAGACCTTTGTTCCAACTTTCATTTCATTTTTAACTTTAGACTTGATTAATACATCAATCATTGCCTTGGTATCATTTAATTGTGTGATACTCATTTTGTTTAACGTTTCTATCATCATATAGTTTTCTCCTTTATTATTATCTTAAATAGTAAGGTCCTGTCCATCTTATTGGATAGTTACCTGTTAATACATTTCCTCTTGGTGAGTTTAACGCAGGTTTATTATATCCTGCCGCCTTTAGTATATCACCTTTTTTAAATCTACCTTCATCTTCTTGCATTACAAAACAAAAGACGCCAGTATCGTGTACAATCTTAATATACTTTTTACCATACGTTACTTTTGTTTTGGCATCCCATTGTGCTATTTGTTCTTTGGCGTAATTAGATAATCCGTCTCTATCAGATTTGGTTGACCAATCAACGTAATCTTGTTTAGCGGCAGTCATCATAATTGAAATACCTTCATCTAAAGTCTTTGCTGTTTTTGTTACCATTGTCATAATATATCTCCTTTTTAAATTATTGTTTTGCGTAATATAAGTGATCGTCAATATTTTCTTTTTCCATTACTAATTCTATATTGTCAATCTTTTCAAGTTTAGTTTTTGCATTAGCATAATCAATAACATTCATTAAATAGTCATTTGTAATATTATCAATTTCTTTTTCAACTTCATTTGTAAAATATGTTTTTGTTTTACTCATTATACATTCTCCTTTTTCATTGTTACTATAGTTAATATACCACATATTATTGCTATTGTCAAGCAAATAATAAACGCAGTCCAATTCTCATTTCCAATACAAGCACCGTTACAATCTTCAATTGCACCAGCGGCAAATATCAAACTCATTATTGTTGTAAATCCAAAAAAGTTACTCATAATATATTTTCCTTTTGTTATTTTGTTTATCATATACTATTAATATACCATAAAACCAATCATTTGTCAATAGATAAAATACACTATTTTTCATTATTTTTTATGGGTGTTCTTCTTTTGTTCTCATAATGTTCTACTAAATAGTGTATTATAAACGAATCAATAATGGAATTGACAAATGGCAAAGAATAGAACCTTTAAATTTACAGATGGAAACGAGATAAACGAATCAGTTGAAGCAAACTCTTTTAAAAAGGCAGTTAAAAGTGTACAATCAAAATTCGATCCAAAGAAAACTCCTAGAATATTTGTGGAGTGGATGTCCAAAAGAGGCGTAGAAATGACTAAGTGGCAAACTATACCTTTAGGTAGATCAAAGAAGTTGAGTAAATAATGGCAGTAGGCATTGCTAGAAATCTAGGAACAGACGCAGTAGCAACAGGTCACGCTTGTTCAAGTGTAACAACTACTAATACAGGATCAACAAACGTTAGATTAAATGGAAGAGGTTTTGTAAGACTAGGTGATATTAATACACCACATACTTTTCCACCAGTCCCAGCGTGTCCATCGCATAGTGTAGCAATGTCAACAAATACAGTACGAAATGTTAGAGTAAATGGTTTGCCTATTGCTAAACTAGGATCAGCATATGGTTCAGAGGTTATTATATCAGCATCCTCAAATGTTAGAACAAATAGTTAATTAAGGTATAAATAGTTGTATGGCGAATTATGACGCAACATCAACGAATACAAAAAGGTCTACTAGAATCTTTACTGATTTAAATTTAGATTTAGACATATCTCGTCCAACTAAAGATGTTTCTGTTTTAAAAGACGCCGAAGCAATTAAAAGAAGTGTTAGAAATTTAATTCTTACAAATAGGTTTGAAAGACCTTTTCATCCAGAAATAGGATCAAGTGTAAGAGATTTATTATTTGAACCTTTGACTATGATAACAGCAGTTCTATTACAAGATAGAATTTCTGAAACTATATCAAACTTTGAACCTCGTGTAAAACTATTAGAAGTTTTATGTGAACCTGCTTTTGAAAGAAATGGGTTTGAGTGTAAAATAACTTTTCAAATATTAAACGTTCCTCAACCAATTGTGTTGAGAGAATTTTTAGAAAGAGTAAGATAAGATGGCAATTAAAAGAATAGATATATCTGAATTAGATTTTGATGATATAAAAACAAATCTAAAAACTTTTTTATCACAACAAGATAAATTTACAGACTACAACTTTGAAGGAAGTGGTATGTCCATTCTTTTAGATTTACTAGCATACAATACACACTACTTAGCGTTTCATTCTAATATGTTAGCAAACGAAATGTTTTTAGATACAGCAACTCAAAGAAATAGTGTTGTGTCTTTAGCAGGTCAATTAGGTTATACACCATCAAGTGCAAAGGCACCAACAGCAGTTGTTAATGTAAATGTTAATAATGCAACAGGTTCATCTCTCACTATGGCAAAAGGAACAAAATTTTTAACCGTTATAGATGACGTATCTTATAATTTTGTAAATAGAAATGAAATTACTATTTCTCCATCAGATGGAGTTTATAGTTTTAATAACTTAACTATTTACGAAGGTACATTAGCAAGTTATAGTTATACAGTTGATAGCAGTAATACTGAACAGAAATTTTTAATACCAAATAAAAATGTTGACATTGATACATTAAGAGTTACAGTTCAAACTAGTTCAAGTGATTCTACTACAAACACTTATACACGTGCCACAACAATAAAAGAATTATCATCAACATCAAAAGTTTATTTCTTACAAGAAGTTGACAATGGACAGTTTGAAGTTTATTTTGGTGACGGTGTAATAGGTGACGCAGTTGAAGATGGTAACATAGTAACTTTAGAATATATTGTTACAAATAAAACAAATGCTAATGGCGCTAGTTCGTTTACAGTTTCAGGTACAATAGGTGGGTTTTCAAATGTAACAGTAACAACTGTTACAGACGCACAAGGTGGTGCTGAACCTGAAAGTACTGATACAATAAAATTTAATGCACCAAAAAGTTATTCAGCACAAGATCGTGCTGTTACGGTTGAAGATTATAAAATTAAAGTTAGAGAATTATATCCAAACGCACAATCAGTATCAGCGTGGGGCGGTGAAGATAATGATACTCCTTTTTATGGTAGAGTTTTTATTTCAATTAAACCTACTTCAGGAAGTAATTTGACAACTTCTACAAAACAATCTATTGTTACACAATTAAAAAGTTATTCAGTTGCTTCTGTAACTCCAGTTATTGTTGATCCAGAAACTACAGATATTTTATTAAATTCAACAATTAAATATGATAGTAAGTTAACAACAAAATCTATTGATGATATTAAATCACTTGTTAATACAACATTAACAAATTACAATACTGCTACGTTACAACAGTTTGATGGTGTTTACAGATATTCAAAAATAAGTAGATTGATTGATGAAACAGATACATCTATTCTTTCTAACATTACAACTTTAAATATTAGAAAAAGTTTTACTCCAACAATTGGAAGTTCAACAAGATATGAAGTAAACTTTGCTAATGCATTATATAATCCTCATAGTGAACATAATAAAAATGCTGGCGGTATATTATCATCAACTGGATTTAAAATTAATGGTAATAATAATGAAGTATTTTTAGATGATGATGGTGCAGGTAATATTAGATTATATTATTTAACCACAGGTTCAGTTAGAACATATTTAAACAACACACAAGGAACAATTAATTACAATACAGGTTCACTAGTAATCAATTCTTTAGATGTTTCATCTATTTCAAATATTAGAGGTTCTTCTTCATCAATAATTGAGTTAACTGTTAAACCTAGTTCAAACGATATTGTTCCTGTAAGAAATCAGGTATTAAATATTGATGTTGCAAATAGCACAATTACAGTAGAGTCAGATACATTTGTTGGCGGTTCTGCTAATGCAGGTGTTGGATACACAACTACATCAAGTTATTAATAATAATTAATAATGACAATTCTAAAAAATAAAATATCAACGATATTTGAAAATCAATTACCAGATTTTGTTATTGAAGATCATCCTCAATTTAAAGAATTATTAAAACAATATTTTATATTTTTAGAAAGTGGTGAATTAACTTTAACTAATATAGAAGCAACCGATCAAATTCTTTTAGAAACTCAAACATCACAAAATAATTTTCTAATATTAAATGCTACAAACGAAAAAGGTTTAGACACCAATGATAGAGTTGTATTAGAAGATACTGAATACGGAGAGTTTCAAAAAGGAGAAATAATTACAGGTCAAACATCTAATGCTACAGCAACCATACTTGCAGATTACTTAGATGAAGGTGGAAGACTTTTTATATCTGCCAATAATGATTTTATTACAGGTGAAACTGTAGTAGGTAGTACTTCAGGTGCAAGTGCTATAGTTGGTAAATATCGTGCAAACCCAATTCAAAATATTCAACAACTTTTAAATTACGCTAAAGTAGATACAACAATATTTGATTATTTAAATAACTTTAGAGATACATTCTTAAATACAATACCAAATAACTTAGCAACTGGTATTAGTAAACCAAAATTTATTAAAAGAATAAAAGATTTATATAGAACAAAAGGAACACTAGAAGGACACAAGATATTCTTTCGTGCATTATTAAATTCTGAATCAGAAATCTATTTACCAAAAGATGATATGTTAAAAGTATCAGATGGTAAGTGGAGTGTAGAAAAAATAATGCGTGTAACTGCTGTTGGCGATTCACAACCTTTACATTTAGTAGGACAAACAATAACACAAGCAAACATACCTGGCAATGGTGATGTTAATTTAGCAACTGCTATTGTAGAAAACGTAAGACAGTTTAGATTAGGTTCTGAACAAATATCAGAAATTATTTTAAATGAAGATTCAATAAGTGGTACATTTGTTGTAGGACAAAATATTACAGCAACAGATAACACAGATATTGATACACTAGTTACTGCTACTATAAAAGGTATTATAACAAATACATCTATTAATAATGATGGTTCTTTATATGATGAGTCAGATACTATGACTTTAACTGGTGGTGGTAATGACGCTAATTTACAAGTAGGTTCTGTTGGAACAAATGGTCTTTCAGAAATTATAGTTGACAACGGTGGTACAGGTTATGCTATTGGTGATGATATTGTTTTTGACAATACTAATACTAGCGGTGGTGGTGCGATTGCAAAAGTTTCAGTTGTTAATGGAGGATTTACACAAGAAGATTCAACATCAACAGTTGACGATCATATTGTTATGGAAGACGAAACAACAAGAGGTGATGTTTATACTGGAAATAAAATTGTACAAGAATCAGGAACAGGTGTTGGAGATATAACTGATATTAGAATTATAGATACAGGACATAATTATAAAACTTTACCTAGTTTAACTATATCATCTTCTGGTGGTTCTAATGGTAGTGCTTTAGCATATGGTTCAGAAATTGGTAGAGTGCAATCAATAAAAATTATTGAAACAGGAGTTAATCATAATTTATCTCCTAGTCCACCAACATTAACGTTTAATACAAATTTGTTATTAACATCATCAACAGGAAATTATACTGTAGGAGAAACTGTAACATCACTAGATAGTTCAAGTTCAGTTATAACAGCAACTGTAGTTTCTTGGAGTCCTAGTTTAAAAATTTTAAAAGTAAAAGAATCAACAGGAACATTTGAGATAGATAGAGTTGTTACTGGTGGCACATCTGGTGTTACTGGAACAGTTACTAAATTTGATACGGCAACTGCTACAACAACAGTAGGTTCTCTTTTAGATACTGATGGTGCTTATATTGGTGAAGATGGATTTATTTCTGAAAATTCTAAAAGAATACAAGACAGTTTATACTACCAAGATTATTCTTATGTTGTTCGTGTTAACGAAAGTATTAATAACTGGAGAGACGCATTAAAAAAAACAATTCATCCTTCTGGTTTCTATGTAACTGGAGAAGTTAGAATTGCAAATAGAGTTAATTTACAAATACAAACTCCTGTTGTAGGATTAGTTTCTGGTATAGAAGAAACTCCTTTATTTGTTTCATTGAATACTTTATTTACTACAATATTTGGAAGAAGATTAGGAACAACAACTGATGGAACGTCTTTACGTGCTAATCCACTTGCAGGTGTTGATCCAGACTTTACAGAATCTACAGTAGATCATTTCACTTCAAATACTAGAGATGTAACTTTAAGAAGTGCAATGTCTTTTAGTTTAACAACTAAACCTAAGTTGACAGTAAGAGATAACTTATTAAACTTTGGTTATGCCTTTGCAGGACCTAAATTAAGTACAATAAACAAATATGCTTTTAATCAAGTATTTACAGGTGCAGGACCAAAAGTTACTATAGATCAAATTAATTCAATCAGATTAATGGGAACTAAAAATACTTCTTTAGATGGCGAACAAGTGCAATTAAGAGATTTTACAACAGATTTAAAAACTAACTTTGCTTTCCCAACAGAAATAACTTTTGGCGGTAATAATAGTTTTGACGAAACAGGAGTTACTTTTGATGTTGACACAATAACTTTTGATGTCGCTTCATAAAGATGTATAAATAGTATTAACTATGGCAAAACAGACAATCAATATTGGATCAATCGCTAATGACGGTACAGGTTCATCTATCCGTGATGGTGGTGATCTTATCAATGATAACTTTAATGAGATATATTCTTTTTTAGGAGGTAATACTTTACCTTCTACTACAAAAATAACTACAAGAACACCAACAAATACAGGACAAAGTGGTGATGTTGCTGGACTTGTTGTACAAGATGGAACGTATCTATATGTGTGTACAGGAACGTATGATGGTTCTACAACTATATGGAAAAGAATTACTTTAGAGTCTTTTTAATGATATAAATATAATTAAGGAATAACAAATGGCAGCAATCATAACAAATAAATTTAGGATTCATAATTCAGAGCAATTCTATGAATCATTTTCAGAAGCATCCCCAAACATCTATTATATGATGATTGGTAGACCACAAGCGTGGGCAACATCAACAGACGGACAAGGTAGATCAATAAACGAAGGTTCTGATTCATCTCCTCCAACTCCTGTTGATAATATACAAACAGAATTTTATGCTTTTGATGACGCATTAGCGGCTAAAAAAATTGCAAGTTCAGACGTTTCTTATGTTATTCCTAGACGTACTTGGACATATGGTACAGTATATGATTATTACAGACACGATTATTCTTCATCTAACACTTCTACTAGTGGCGCTTCTAATTTATATGACGCTACTTTCTATGTTGTAACATCTGGTTATAATGTTTACAAATGCCTTTTCAATAATAACGGTGGCGCTTCTATTGTAGAACCATCAGGCACAGGTAATACACCAATAACAACTGGAGATGATTACATATGGAAGTATATGTACACATTATCAGCGACACAAAGAATAAATTTTTTATCTACTGACTTTATGGCAGTTTCAACTAACTCAACAGTTCAGTCAGCGGCGACTGATGGTGAATTAGATATTATTACAGTTACATCTGGTGGTTCATCATTTACAGATGGTACTCATACAAGTATTCCAATAAGAGGTGATGGTTCATCTGGCGTATGTTCAGTTGTAGTTTCATCTGGTATAATTACAAGTGCAACAGTAACTACAAAAGGTAGTGGATATAGATTTGCTTATATTACAGACGCAGATATTAATTCTGCTGGTGGTGGATCAGGTTCTGGTTCAAACTTATCTGTAATTATTCCACCAAAAGGTGGACACGGTTCAAACGCAGAAAAAGAATTAGGTGCTCATTTTGTAATGGTCAATACTAACTTTGCTGCTGGCGAGTCAAACGATTTTACAACAGAAAATGATTTTAGAAGAGTTGCATTATTACGTGATCCAAATTCAGGAGGATCAGCGGCTAGTGCTTCTACATTAAGAGGAACAAAAGCAATCTTAATGTCAAGTTCATCTGGAACATTTACTAAAGACGAAAAGATTACTCAAACAACAACTGGTGCAGTTGGTAAAGTTGTTGAGTGGGATTCTACAAATAAAATTTTGTATTACATACAAACAAGATTTGCTAATGAAGGAATTGATAGTAATGGAAACCTAACAGCGTTTTCTGGAACCAATACAGTAACAGGTGCTTCTTCAAGTGCAACTGGTACTCCAAGTACTTCAACCTCTACAGTTAATAGTGCTAGTTTTACTTCTGGTTATTCTGCTTCAGAAATAGACGCAGACACAGGAGATATTTTATACATTGAAAATAGAGCGCCGATAACTAGAGCGGCAGATCAAACTGAAAATGTTAAACTAATTGTTGAATTTTAAAGGAAAGATATAAAATGCCAAGTCCTACAGACTTTAATCTTTCGCCATATTATGATGACTACGTTGAAAGTAAAAAATTTCACCGTATATTGTTTAGACCAGCGTTTGCTGTTCAGGCGAGAGAATTAACACAATCACAAACAATATTACAAAATCAAATCGAAAGAGTATCAGATCATCTTTTTGATAAAGGTGCAATGATTATTCCTGGCGAGATTGGTTATGACTTGGAATATTATGCAGTTAAACTTTCAGCAAAATCTAATTCAACTATTTCAAACTATATTGGTGTTACACTAACGGGTGCTACTTCAGGAGTTGTTGCAACTTGTGTTAACGCAGTTGCTACAGACGGTACTGATCCAGATACTCTTTATGTAAAATATACAAAGACTGGAACTAATAATACAGCATCCACATTTACAGATGGTGAAACTTTAAATTGTACAATATCAGGTTCGGCTGCTACTGCTACAGTAGATACAACAGCAACTGGTTCTGCTGCTGAAATACAAGCAGGTGTTTATTACATTAATGGTTTTCACGTACAAGTTTCTAATCAAGTTTTAATACTTGACAAATATACAAACACTCCAAGTTATAGAGTAGGTCTATCTGTTGTAGAATCTTTTGTAACTTCAAATGATGACGCAACTCTAAATGATAACGCTGCTGGTTCTTCAAACGCAAATGCTCCAGGCGCTCATAGATTTAAAATAGATTTAACACTTGCAAAAAAAACTATTGCAAGTACTGAAGACGCAAACTTTATAGAATTATTAAGACTGTCAAATGGTAACTTACAAAATAGAGTTAGAACAACTGACTATGGAATATTAGAAGATACTTTTGCTAGAAGAACATATGACGAGTCAGGTGATTATACTGTTAGAAATTTTGACATAGATGTTAGAGAACATTTAATTTCTGGTAACAATAGAGGTATCTATAGTGCTGCTGCTGGCGGTAGTGCTGATAAACTTGCAATTGGATTATCTCCAGGTAAAGCATATGTAAAAGGTTATGAAATAGAAACTGTTGGAACAACTTATGTTGATGTAGAAAAAGCAAGAGACTTTGATACTGAACAAAATTTTAATACAAGATTTAATGTAGGTAACTATATCAATGTTACAAGCGTTTACGGATCGCCAGACATTGGATTTGTTACTGGTGATATTGAAGCATTTAAAGCAGTTAATCTTTATGATACTGCTACAAGTTCACGTGGTAGTGAACAATCAACAAGTGGTGTAACTGTTCCACAAATAGGTCGTGCTAAATCCAGAGGATTTGAATATGTATCTGGCACTGCTACATCAAATATTTTTGCTAGTGGTTCATTAACAAGTGCAGTTTACAAACACTATCTATTTGACATAGTATTATTCACACATTTAAATATTACAACTAATCAATCATTTACTACAGGTGAAGTAGTAACTGGTAGTACTTCAAATGCTACTGGTACAGTTCAATCTATTTCAGCAACTAAGTCTGCTACAATAACAGATATATCTGTTGCAAGTCCTGGTGTTGTAACTTCTACAGGTCATACTTTTAAAGAAGGTCAACAAGTTACTATAGCAGGTGCTACTTGGCAAGTAGATTCATCAGCACAAGGTACTGCTGTATTTACAGTTAGAAATCCAGACGCAAATACTTTTGAAATTTATGATACAGATGGTAACGCAGTTAATGTAACAAGTTATGCTTCAGGTGGTACTGCTACACACGGTGTTGTAGTTATATCAAATACATCTGGAACATTTGTTGCTGGAGAAACAATTACAGGTGGTACTTCAAGTAACACAGCGGTTATACAATCAAACGCAGTTGGATTTAATGCAGTACAAGAATATGATATACACAACGTTAAACAAGTTGGTATGGCAGGTTCTCCAACATATACTGCTGATACAGCACTAGATAACACTTATGGAGAAAATTTTGTATTATCTGGTTCTTTAGATATTGGTTCAGGTAGTGATTCTGTTACAGGTATTGGAACAAGATTTACAGATGAATTATCAGTAGGTGATTCAATTTCATTTACAAACGATAGTGGTAATACAGAAACAAAATTAATTGAAGCAATTATTAATAATAACAGTTTAACTTTATCAAGTGTAACTGCTGCTGCTTCAACAAAAACAATTGCAACAAGAAGACGTGCAAAATTACAAGACGCAAATAGAAACGTATCAATATTTAAATTACCATATTCAACAATTAAAACATTAAAGACTACTGCTAACTCTGGTATTACAGATACAAACTTTGAAGTAAGAAGACACTTTACTGGTACATTATCATCAAATGGTGATGTAACAATTACTGCTGGTACTAACGAAACATTTAGTGCTTTGTTAGAAAAAGATTTTTCAGTTTCTATTATGTCAACTGGCGCTGGTGGTTCTGGTGCAGTTGGAGATGTATTAAGTTTATCAGGCAACAACCACGAAGGTGATCCGATATTCACACTTGGCGGTTCTCCAGTAGGTAAAACTTTAACACTTGATTTTGGTGCAAACTATCAAGGACACAAAGTTAAAATTTTAGCAACAATCAATAGATCAGTTGCAGGTTCAAAAACAAAAACATTAAACTCTAATTCAACAGTTGCTATAAGTTCTCAAACAGTTATTGAATCAGGAACAATTGGTTTAGGTAAAGCAGACGTTTATCAAATTAATGCAGTTTATATGTCTTCAGATTTTAGCACTGCTGCTACTTCAAGTGATACAGATATTACAAATAGATTTACATTAGATAATGGTCAAAGAGATAACTTCTATGATATTGGTAGATTAATATTAAATGATGGTGCGTTAGCGCCAACTGGTCGTCTATTAGTTGACTTTGATTATTTCTCACACGGTTCTGGAGATTACTTTGATGTAGATTCATATTCAGGAGTTATTGATTATGAAAATATTCCAAGTTATATTTCAGTTACTACTGGTGAAAGATTTGAATTAAGAGATAGTTTAGATTTTAGACCACGTGTTGATGACGCTTCAACAATCAATTCAGGAGTCCAAGATAGATCATTTGATGGTACAGGTGCTTCAACAGTTGATGTTATAAGATTTAATTCAGACATAACTTCAGACTTTGAATTTTATTTACAAAGAGTTGATAAAATATTCTTAGACAAAGAAGGAAACTTTAAAGTATTAAAAGGCGCTAGTTCAGCAAGTCCAAATGTACCTGGTACATTAGATAATGCAATGCACCTTTACACATTATACTTACCAAGTTACACTTTAGATACATCTGAAGTAGGTATTGAAACTGTTGATAATAGAAGATACACAATGAGAGATATTGGTGCTATTTCAAAAAGAATTGACACTATTGAATACTATACTCAATTATCTTTATTAGAAGCACAAGCACAGAATTTACAAATACAAGACGCAAATGGTTTTGACAGATTTAAAAATGGATTTATAGTTGATAACTTTGTTGGTCACGGAATAGGTGACGTTGGAAATAACGATTACAAATTATCTATTGATTATGCAAAAGGTGAAGCAAGACCTACATTCCACGAGGATGCTGTAAAACTTATTGAAAGAGATGACGATGGTACTGCCATAGTTGCTGCTGATAGAACGGCTGCTCTTTATCAAAAGACTGGTGACTTATTAACGTTACCTTATACAGAAACAACTTTAATAGATCAACCATATGCAAGTAAATCAATCAACGTAAACCCATTTGGTATTTTTACTTGGATTGGTTCAATAGAATTAACTCCACCAACAGACGAGTGGAGAGAAACAGAAAGAGCACCAGAATTAGTTATTAATAATCCTAATGGTAGTTGGGATAACTTAGTTAAACAAACTGGTAACTCTGGTCAATTATCAGAATTTCCTTTATCTACAGTTTGGAACAACTGGCAAGATACTTGGGCAGGCACTCCATCTGAAGTACAAAGACAACGTGTATCAACTTATGAAACAAGAGGCGGACACGGTTGGAGAGTAATTGCAAAAGAAGAAATTACAACAGCACAACAAGTTTCACAAACAAGAACAGGTATTAGATCAGTTGCAATACCTGAAACTGTAAGAACATCAATTGGTGATAGAATTGTATCAGTTGCTTTTGTTCCGTTTATTAGAAGTAGAACATTAACTTTTTCTGCTACAAGATTAAAACCTAATACTAGAGTTTATCCTTTCTTTGATGGTATAGATATATCTTCATATGTTACACCGACAGGTGGTTCATTAGGTGGTAATTTAGTTTCAGATACAAATGGTGCAGTATCAGGTACTTTCGCAATACCTGATCCAAAAGTTGATTCAAATCCTAGATGGAGAACAGGTCAAAGACAATTTAGATTAACAAGTTCATCTACAAATAGTTTAACTGGCACTATTGAAACTGCTGGTAACGCAGAATATATTGCTAGAGGTTTATTAGAAACTGTAAGAGAAACAATTATTTCAAGTAGAGAATTTAGAGTAGAAAATAGAGCAGTAGATGAATCCAGACAAATTACTAGAACATCTACAAGAACGGAAGAAAGACAAATTGGTTACCACGATCCTTTAGCACAAACATTCTTAATAGATGACGCAGGTGGTGTATTTTTAACTTCTTTAGATGTTTATTTCAGTTCTAAAGATTCTAATATTCCAGTTACACTTCAATTAAGAAATGTTGTAAATGGTTATCCAGGTCAAAAAATATTACCATTCTCGGAAGTTACAAAAAATCCTGCTGATGTAAATATATCTTCAGACGCTTCAGCGGTAACTACATTTACGTTTCCAAGTCCTGTTTATATACAAGACAATGTTGAATACTGTTTTGTATTATTAGCAAACTCACAAGAATATAATGTTTATGTTGCAAGAATGGGAGAAACAAATATAGGTTCAGATAGAACAATATCAGCACAACCATATGCTGGTGTATTATTTAAATCACAAAACGGCACAACTTGGTCTGCTGAACAAAATGAAGACTTTAAATTTAAATTAAAACGTGCAGAATTTAGTAACGTAACAGGAACAGTTACTTTATCAAACGATACATTATCAGCAAGAACACTTAAAAATAATCCTTTAAGAACAACAAATGGTTCTGGTGTGATTAGAGTATTCCATCCAAACCACGGTATGCACGGAACAAGTAACAACGTTACTATTGCTGGTTTAGCAAGTGGTACATATAACGGTATTGCTTCTGGTGATATTAATGGAACATATACAAGTATTTCAAACGTAACTTTAGATAGTTATGATATTACAACTACTGGAACTGCTACGGCAACAGGAGATGTTGGAGGTACAACTGTAACTGCTACACAAAATAGAGTTTATGATGTATTAAACTTAGCAGGTATACAAACTTTACAAGTACCAGATACATCAATGAGATTTTTTGTACAACCTACTTCAGGTAAATCTATACACGGTTCTGAATCAGAATTTAGTTTAACAACTTATGGAAATAGAATTTCAGTTGTTCCTAATGACAACATTTATTTTGAAGCACCTAAAATGGTTGCAAGTGAAATAAATGAAACAAACGAAATGTCAGGAAATAAATCTTTGTTTGTAACTATAGAGTTATCAACTACAAATACAAAACTTTCACCTGCTATTGACTTACAAAGAACAAGTGCTTTTGTAATAGGTAACAGATTAAATAATCCAACTTCAGGAAACACTCCAGACTATGTTGATGATACATCATCATCTGGAACTTCAACTGCTGCTGTTTATTTAACTAAACCTGTAATATTGGAAAATGAGTCAACATCTTTAGATGTAAGATTAACTCAAAACGTAAGATCAAGTTCAAGTGTAAGAGTATATTATAGAATTATAGGTTCACAAGACGAAAGAAAAATTGATGATTTAAGTTGGGTACCATTTAATACAGATGGTAGCGAAGACTTAACAGTAACGCCTGCTGAAGATGATGTAACATTTAAAGAATACAAATATTCAGTAAGTAACTTATCATCATTTACTTCTTTTCAAATTAAAATAGTTATGAAAGGCAGTATTTCATCTTATCCTCCAATATTGAGAGATATGAGAGCAATTGCCTTGGCAGTATAAATATAGAAAAAGGAGAAACAAATGAGTTTAAACCACGATGACAGATATAATCCTGATCTTAAACCTGCTATTTTTTCAAAAGATGAAATTTTAGAGGCAAGATATTTGTATGAAAATAATGATTACAGCGATACAAATGCTGCTAAAATAAAAATAGCGGTTACGGATACACACGGCAATTATCACTACATAGATTTAAATGATACATCTTCATACAATTACACGCAGTTAAATGCTTGGATTGCTGAAGACCCAACAAATCATTATATCAAAGTAAGAGGTAACGCTTCTCACGGAAATAGAATTTAGTAAAGTAATTATGAGTCGTTATTTAAAAGTTGAAGGATACACTTCACTAGTTAGAGACAGTAAATCTCAAGCGATTGTTAATTCAAATAAATCTGAATATGAAGTGTATATGAAAAGAAAACGAGAGAGAGACTCGAATAACGACCAAATGAAAGCAGCGGTTAGAGAAATTAATTCTTTAAAAGCAGAAATTTTAGAAATTAAAAAATTATTAAAAGAGAAAGTTTAGTAAATAATGACAGCAAGAACAGTTGCAGGAACAGATACATTAGAAAACTTTAGAACAAGTTTTAATAGTCTATCATCTACTGATATAGGCGATCCTGCTACATTAACTACCATAGCAACATCTATTGTTGGTGCTGTTAATGAAATCAATGCTGGAGTTGCTAAATTTACAATTAGAGATAGTAGTTCTACAACACAAGAAGTTGTTGCTAATGCGGTTGGAGGAGATATATTTAATTTTGCTGGTGACAGTAATATTACAACAACTGTGTCTAGTCCAGATACTATGACAGTAACACTAAATACTACTATATCAGGAATTACAAGTTTCACTAGTACTTCTATAAGTGGCACTAATATAAACGCTACTGGTACTTTAACACTAAATAGTACTAGTGTTGCTACTCAACCTTTTGCAATCGCTCAGGCAATAGCATTAGGATAGAGAGAAATATAAATAGATAATGTATAAGTTGACTAACTATAAACAAAACATTTAGTTTAGTAAATTTATCTAAACTAATAAAATAAATTAGGACGGAGATATGGCAAACGATTTTAAAAGACAAGTAAAAGGTGATGTAGGAACATCAACTGGCGCTTCAGCGGACGCTGTTTACACAGTTCCAGCAGGTGCAGGTTCTACAGCATTAGAATCAATCGTTATCGGCATTTCAGTTTGTAATAAAAATGCTTCTGAAAGAACAGTAGGTCTATTTTTAGATAACTATGATGGAACCAACGATGGTTACATCTGTAAAGATTTAAAAGTTCCAGGAAACACTACAGTTGAAATAATGCAAGGTAACAAAATAGTTCTTCAAAATGACGGTACAACAGGTGATGTAATTAGAGCAGAGGCTTCTGCTGGTTCATCAATAGATGTTGTAATGTCTGTTTTAGAAGACGTATAATATTTTTTTTAACAAATAAAGGTTCATATGGCAATTAAAAAAATTATAAACGACAGCGATAAAGGTAATAGCGCACCAACTCTTAATGCACAAATTAAGAAAGTGGACGGTACTGTATTTGCTAAAATAGTAGGCAATAATGGCGAAGTTTATAATCCAAAAGCGGCAGATGAAACTAGAGAAGTAAACAACGAAACTGGTTACTTCGGAACAAAAGTAGGATCATAACAATGGTAAGATACATACAAGGTAAAGACAGACCAACTGAAATCAATGTTAGATCGGCAACAGGTGATGGTTCAACTACGGGATTTACTGTAACACAAAATCAAACAGTTGATAAAGTGTTAGTAACAGAAAACGGAGTTTTACAAAAACCAACAACTGACTATACAATTTCTGGAACAACTTTGACTTTCACAACTGCTCCAGCAAGTGGTGTACAAATTATTATTAGAGAATTGCCAATCTAAAAATAGGAGTTCGTCTAAATGACAACAAGACTAACAAATGCCAACTTTGCAGATGGCACAATAGAATCAGGATCAGTAAAGTTAAACACTTTAAGTAATGACGATTTTGCTGCTAACGCTGCTATAACAAAAAGTAAATTTAATCTATCAGGTTCAATAACGGACGCTGACATAACAAGTGCTGCTGGCATTCCAGTATCAAAATGTAATGGTATCGCTGCTGAAGCAGAGGTAGATAGATTATTTTATGCTGTGGCTGCTCAAAATTTTAAAAGATCACAAAATGAAGGTTTATCAAAACAGGCATTAGTGGATGGTTTTGTTGACCAATACGAAGATGAAACAGGTGTTTCTAGTTCTACAGGTATGACTTATAATAGTACAGATGACTATTATAACAATGCTTCTGGTGTATCAGGAACAATTATAGGTAACTCTTATTCAGCAGAATCTGCTCCGTCTAAGTTTAGAGTTATTCTATGGCAAGAAGATGTTGGAAGTCCTACAGCAAACACAGACTTTATAGTTAGTGTATCACGTGATGGTGGATCAACGTTTACAACAGCGACATTAACAGATGGCGGTTATTTTACAGGCGCTTCTGGTATGAAAATATGGTCTGCTAAACAAACTTTTTCATCAACTAGTGGTTCATCAATAGTATATAAAATAGAATGTGCTAACCAAGAATCAAGAATACACGGTGTTTCCGTACAATGGGCATAACCGTATAAATATAATAGAGGATAAATAGAAGTATGACAACTAAAATAACAAACGATAATATCACAACAGATACTATTGAAAGCGCTAAAATAAAAGACGCAACATTAACTAATGATGATGTTTCGGCAAGTGCTGCTATTGCGTACAGTAAAACTAATTTATCTGGAAGTATTACCAATAATGACATTTCTCCAAGTGCTGCTATTGCTTCCTCTAAAATTAGTGGCGCAGTAACATCAACAGATTTAGATACAGTCAACGAAAACGTTGGTGTATTAGGATTTAAATTAGCCGTTAATGACGGTCTAACATTATTCAATTTAACAGATGGTATTGTAGATGAATTTAACGATACATCTGGAGTTGGAGCAAACCCAAATTTAGAATATGACACTCCAAGTGATTACTATTCAAACTTAGGTGCTCCTGTATCTCAAACAAACCCATTTACATTTACATCAACAGTTGGTACATTAAATGCTACTAGTGGTGATGGTTCAATTCAATGGTATTTTTGGGGCGGTGGCGGAGGTGCTAGAACAACTGCTCCTGCTCAAGGCAGTAATGGTGGTGGCGGTGGTCACACACAAGGTTCAATCAACGTTTCAAACGGAGATTCATTTCAAGTAATTATAGGCGGCGGTGCTGGTAACCAAGGCGGTCACGGTGGTGGCGGTGGTGGTTTATCAGGCGTATGGCCAGGTACACACAGTTTCCCTTCAGGATCAACAACTTCATTTAATGATGTTATTATGATTGCTGGTGCTGGTGCTGGTGCATATAACGATGGATTTGGAGGCGGTGGCGGAGGAAACTCTGGTCAACCTGCACCTTCTGGTGGTGCTTCAGGTGGTACACAAGGTGGCGGCGGTGGCGGTCACGGTGGTTCATCTGGTGGTAAATTACACGGCGGCGGTGGTAACTCATCTAACGTTGCTGCTCCTTCTGGACACAACGGCTACGGTGGTGGCGGTGGTGAAAACGGCGGTGGTGGTTCAGGCTACTACGGCGGAGGTTCATCTAACCACAATCCTGGTAGAGGTGGCGGAGGCGGCTCTGGCTACATAGGTGGTAACCCAAGTTATTCATTAAGCGGTGGTAGTACTTCACAAGGTAGTTCTGGTTACGGTACTCCAAACCAAGGTGATCCTTACTACGGTTCATCTGCTGGTAGAGGTGGTTCTGGTAGAGGTAATCCTGGTATCGGTGGTGGTACTTATGCTTTCCAACCAAGTAATACATCAGGTGTATTAGAATCTGCTGCTTTCACAGCAACAACTGTTCCTTCAAAAGCAAGACTTGTTGCATTTATGGAAATTGGTTCTGAAACTTTAAACACAGACGTTATCGCTGCTGTAAGTAGAGATAATGGAGCAACTTATACTAACGCAACACTAGTTGATAGTGGTTATTTAGAAGGCGCTAGTGGTAAGAAAGTTTATTCAGCAACTATTGACGTATCAGGTCAACCATCTGGTACTCAAATGAAATACAAATTTACTATGTCTAATTTAACAGAGGCAATAAGAATACACGGTGTCTCTCTACAATGGGTATAGTCTAAACTAATTCAAAGGGCGACCATAAAAAGTCGCCCTTTTTACTTGACTAAATATTATTATGACAACTAAAAAATTCCCAACACCTATAGTTCTTAAAAGAAAATATCACAAAGGTTCTGTACCTTCACTACAGGAGTTTCCTTATAAACATAATTATGACGCAGTATTTGGTTATGACGGAAAAGGTTCTGGAGGTGATCCAGGTAAACACGGTGGACATAGAATAAATGACTCTGCCACAGGTATTGACAGTAGAGGTATCTTTTATAAAAAAGAAACTGAAGAACAAAGATTAGAGCGTTTTGAAAAAAAATTAAGACAAGAACAATTTTTAAAAGATCAACAAGAATGGTATAAAGGTAACACAAGAAAGTTAACTTTTGGTAAACATTATACAACTAAAGTTGATACTCAATATGGTGGTTTACGTGTTAAAGATGATATGCCAAAAGGATGGAAACGTTATCAGGATAAAACAGGTATGTGGAGAACAGAAAAAGAATATAAACCTGTAAATAGAAGAAGATTAAAAGATTGGGTTGTAAATGCAGAAGCAGGCAGAATGTTTGAAAAGTCTCCTAGTGTTAGTAAGTTTGCAAAAAAAGATGATCCAAGATATAAAATTATTTCAGCAGAAGCAGAAGAAATTGCTTTCATAAATCATCAAAAAGTTTTAGAAAATCAAAAAAAGAAATATAAAAATTGGGATATAGATGAATATATGAGAGAGGCAAAAAAAGGCAATTCAAATTATTAGTATAAATAGTTATAATAAATTATAAAAGGAGTGAATATAATATGGGTATAGAATTAAATCCAAAACAATCCGAAACAGTAGTTTCGCAACAAGATGAATTGCAAACAGAAATAGAAAATAAATCTATTTTATCAAATAAAAACATATCACAAGCAATTCACGTACAATTATTAAATTCAGATCAATGTAAAGCAATCATCAATTCAGTAGAAACTGAATTATGGGAAAATGGTGGAGTATCTGGCAACCCAAATGTTAAATATTTAAGAAAAGTAAAAACACAACCATTGCCAGTTGGACAAAATGGATGGCCGTACACTATTATAAATGAGTTATTACAATTTGTTAATAAAGAAAAATATAAATTTGATTGTAGTGGAATATTAGATAATGATTTACCTCAAATATTAAAGTATGAACAAGGAGATTACTTTGATTGGCATATTGATGTAGGCGCTGAATATCCTACAAGAAAATTATCTTTTATAATTCAATTGTCAGATGAAAAAGATTATGAAGGTGGTGACGTTGAAATTTTAAATGGAAAATTAGTTCCTAGTGCTAAAAAACAAGGATCAGTTATTATCTTTCCTTCTTATTTAACTCATAAAATTAAAGAAGTATCAAAAGGAACAAGATATTCTATAGTTGGATGGATACACGGTAATAGTTTTAAATAATAT
>Ga0099848_1000298_pt1 | contig 22402 bp, 15 predicted proteins | sample CB_VirMetaG_3_FD_78179 | JGI IMG/M metagenome (GOLD analysis project Ga0099848, IMG submission 78179) | Freshwater to marine saline gradient viral communities from Chesapeake Bay - CB_1508_1S Viral MetaG | ecosystem: Environmental > Aquatic > Marine > Coastal | place: USA: Chesapeake Bay...
ATGTCTTTGACTTCTGGAAGGGTGCAGACTTCAAGTTGAAGATTCGTAAGGTTGCTGGTTATGTTAACTACGACAAGAGCGAGTTTGATGAGGTTACTCCTCTTCTCGGTGGTCGCGGTATGCTTCAAGAAAGAGTCTGGGCTAAGCAGTACAAGGTGCAGGAATTCCTCAAGCCAGAGAACTTCAAGTCTAACGAGGAACTGTCCAAGAAGTTGGAAAGTGTTCTTAAGTCTGCTCCAGAGGGTAAGCGTAAGGCTGAGGAGATGTCGGATGATGACTTCGAGCCTGAAACTGAACTTAAGTATTCTTCACCCAAGACTTCAAAGCCAGCAAAGATGGCAGAGAAGAAGGTAGAAGAGGATCTTGAGGAAGAGGATGCAATGTCCTACTTCGAGAAACTTACTAGTGATGATGAGTGAGTTATTGTGAAATCGGTGTGGAAGAGAGCCAGAGAAATCTGGCTCTTTTCTTTTATAGAAGTGCTGCTTTATATGTGTCCATGTATACTTTTTGTAATGTGGTTTCTGTGTTTGTTGTTGTCAATCCTTGTTGATTGAAATGTGCATTTGTTTCTGGGAAATTTCTAGAAGACATTCCGCCCATAAAATTATTCACAACTGTTGGTGAACCATCACTTGTTCTTTCACCCATTAATGGTGCTATTTTATAAGCATCATTATAATCTTTAATCATTCTAGTTAAAGCAGATTCCAAAAGCATACTTTCTTTTTGCGTAGATGTTACTTCAGTACTTGCTTTTTCTTTTATAATATTGTAAATATTGTTGCCTATACTTTCTGTTACCGTATTTGGTTTTGTAGAAACGACAGCTTCTGGTGTTCTATTTTCTCCAGCAATTATAAGTGAACCTAATCTAGTTCCTTGTATTATGCCTTCATTTTCATACTTTGGACCATACATTACGGATCTTGATCCTGCACTTTCTCTTTTCATTCTTTTTATTTTTTCTTCTTCTATTCTTTTCTGTTTTTCGAATTCACTCATTATATCTGATCCATATTTATTAAAATATTCTTTTGGTCTAGCCCATAGATTTGTATTGTAATCTTCTAATATTTCTGGAGCTTGTTTCAATAAAGCAAAAACATTATCATAACCACCAACATTTTGAATAATACTATTTAATTTATTATTGCTTCCTTTTTTTCTCAAACGAATGTAAAGTTCATCTGAACTATTTACATCTGATAAATCTTTAAATGATTTTATGATAAAATTTACATCATCAATGGAATACTTTTGTCCTTCGCCCCAGGCACGATCCATGTCTACTACTTGATTCAATTTCTCATGTGTTTTTATTACATTGTGTAAAGCAAAGAAATTTTTCTGAGCATTTTCTACCATTTTTACTGCTCGTTCTTCTATTACTTTTGCTTCATTTATTTTTCCTTCATTTGATAATTTCAATGCTTCCTGACCCATTACTTCTACTTGCTTATTAGTGTTTTCTAAATCCATTCTTCCCTGATCTAACATTTCACTCTCTGCAATATTTCTACTCCAATCACTTGCGGTATATGCTCTATATAATGCATCTCCTGCACCATATAATAAACCAGCAATTGGAACTGCTCTTGCTAAAGATGGTAATCCTGCAGCAGAAAAAGCATTTGCAGTAGTCGATACACCAACATCTATTAGTGCTGCAGATAATGCACCTCGTCCCAATGCAAGTCCTGCCTGTTCCAATCTATCCGCAAATGGCATATCTTTCAAATTAGGATCAAATAAAGTGGAAATTCCAGCCACAGTAGCGCCCAATGCTGCAGATCTACCAGCACCGTAAGCAGTTCTGACAGCAACACCAGTTGCTCCAGACACGGCTTTTACAGCACTTGTTCCTCTCTCAACCGTAGTTGCTTTTGGTTCTGGTCCACTCACACCTTTTGATAAAGTAGTTTTTCTTCCAGTAACTGCCGTCTTTGTATTTTCAACAGCAACTCTGGACATTTCTCTTTCAGGTAAAGGAGTTCCTTGAATTATATTTCTCATTACTCTCATTCCAGGAGCAGCAGCACCGATATCTCCTGTTAATGCTGTTGTTGCTTCCATCCCTGGTTTGTTTGCTGCTTCAGATTCTTTACCTTTAAACCAGTTTATTAATTCATTTATTGCAAGAGAAAGACCAGTCAATGAACTAACCAAACCAACAAGTCCTAATCCACTAATTAACCCACCAATCATCGAACCCAAACCAGATCCACCAGAAACATTTATTTCTTTATCTCTTATCTCTTCTAATAATTTTGTTGTTTTTATTTTATATTTTTTTTCTTCATCTGTTTTGATTTTTAACTCTGATTCCAATTCTTCCTGTTTTGCTACATGTTCTGAGGTTTTTTTCGATACAGAAAGTAAAGACTCTACGGTTTTAGAAATACCGTCTATTTTTTTATTCATATTTTCTAAAATTTTTTCTCTATCTTCCATTAGTGGCATTTAATTACCCTCTTACTTTACTTTTCTTTCTCATTTGTTCGATTCTTTCTTTCTGTTCTTGTATATTTTTTATATGTAATCCAATATAAACTCTTCTTTCCCAAGGTAACATGTTTTCAATTTCTTCTAAATTAAATTTTTCGCTCTCGATCAATGCATAATTTGTTTCGTACATTATCTTCAGACTTTCAACCGAGAGCATTATTCGAAAAAAGATTTGAAATCATTTATAATTATGGGTATTTTATTTCCTTTTGTTGGTGTTACATATTCCTCTTCATATGTTACTCTTGGTAATTTGTCAAAAAATTGTGTGATTTTTAAGAACATTTCTTTTGGTAAATTTTCTAAGAAATCTACTATTTCTTGTTTACTTTTTTCTTTTGTTACAATTACTTGTTCTTTTGTAAAAATTTTATCTATGCAAGAAACTATTAAATCAAACATAGTTTCTGTTTTTGATTTTTCAGTTTTTTCTATTTCAACAAATTCACTTATGGACGGATATCTCATAATAACACCCAAGTTGTCATTCAATTTTATGGTAGTTGATGTTTTTTCTGGGAGATTTTTAACAATTATGTTTTCTAATTTCATTTCTGTCTCAAATCGTTCATTTGTCTCTGGATCTTTAACTACTATTTCCACTACTTCTCCCATAGACTTCATTCTTAATTGAATGAAGAGATACTCTGCATCAAAATAAGGCATTTCATCTATATTTAATTTTTCAGAAAAACATGTATTAAATATACTTTTCATTGCTCCCATTATTTGTTCATCGTTTTTAGATTCTAATGCTATTAAAAGAATCTTTTCTTCCTTTACAACAAATGGTCTAAAAGAAATGTTTTTACCCGTTGATGGTATTTTTGTTGCATATGTTGGAAGAGATACTAAATTTTTCAAATCAATCATTATTTACTCCTTAATATAATTATGGTAATCCACCTTGTTGCCTTGCTTGTTCTCTAAGTTCTTCAATTTCCGATTGTGTTGGTTTTGGTATTCCACCTTCAGCTTCTGCTATATCTCTTAAGAGCGGCAGTTCTAATCTAGGATCCAAATCCGATCTACTGATAAGTCTTGTTTCTGCAATATCCAATGTTAAAACTATCGTAACTGGATTTCCATCTTTGAAGTGTGCATAAAACCCTTGTTGGGTATAATCTATTTGAACACCCTTAATAAAACATTTGTGTACACTTCTAGGTAAAACCTTTGATTCTTGTTCGTTTATTCTAAAATAAAAATCTACAGTTCCGGGAAAGGTATATAATATTCCACCAACATCTTGAGTTGGATAAGAATGTTGTTTTAATTCTTCTATTATTTTTATAAAATTATCTGCATCTTCTTTGCTTGTTGGACTATATTCTATATTCCATTGCCAATTTCTTGGTGTTGGTGAACGATATAATGTTTCAACTGCCGGATTAAAAGTTTTTCTTAACCCCAATTGAAGATTATTTGCAATATAATCACCCAAACCAGGAACAGAATATTTTCTAGTTCCACCACCAGTGCCAGCAGAACCAGTTATTGCATTTAATGCAGTTGATACTATTCCTGCAATTGGAACTATTGGATTGTTTGAAAAAGCATCTATATTGTGATTGTGAAGATCGAATATTTGTTTTGGTAGGGGTAAAAATATAGTTTTCTTTTTATTTGTTCCAGATCCTTCATTATAAAAAGAATTGTTTAACTCTTCAATTTGACCACTAGTAAAATCTTTTTCGTTTAATGATTTATTTACATTATCCTTTAACCCACCAATAAAATTTTTTGAATCTTCTGGAGTTAGAGAATCCACAATTCCACCAACCGAGGAACTTACCTCCGAAACACCTTCTCCAATTACTTGATTTGTTCTCAATGGTGAATTTGATAAATTTGGATTTTCATTACTTGATGGTGAATATAAAACTAAAACCATGCAATCTCTTAGTTTTACCGCTTCGTTTGTGAATGATAATTGTTCTGTAGTTCTATCAATTTCCGGAAGTTCTTGTTTTTGAGCTTTCGCTAAATTTTCTATAGCCGAATTTACCTGAATTGTAGATGGTTGTATAGATTGGCTCAAATCTACAGCATCGGTCAATTCTGTTAAATTTGGTATTGTACTGGCAGTTTGATCTGTTACTAAATTGGAATAATTAGCGATGTTTTGTTCTTTTATTTCTGTCATTTTTGTTGATAAATAGAATAGTACTCCGTTCTTTTTATTTATATGCCATATAAAGGAAAATATAAACCAGAAAACCCAGAAAAATATGTTGGTAATTCCAACAATATCATATATCGTTCTCTTTTAGAAAGAAGATTTATGGTATTTTGTGACAAAACGGATAGTGTTTTAAAGTGGTCTTCCGAAGAATTATCTATTCCTTATATTTCACCAATAGATAATAGGGTTCATAGATATTTTGTTGATTTTCTCATAGAAGTTCTGGAAAAAACAGGAAACACAAAAATCTACTTAATAGAAGTAAAACCATCAAGACAGTGTGTAAAGCCAAAAGACTCTGAAAATAAGAAACAAAGAACATTTTTGAAAGAAAGTAAAACTTGGTTAATAAATAATTCAAAATGGGATGCAGCCTCGGAATTTGCTAAAAAACAGAACTGGGAATTTAAAATAATAACCGAAAAAATACTAGGAATCAATTAATGAGTTTAGGACAACCATACGGACCTCTAGGCGCAATAAATGCAATAAAGACATTTCAAGGATTAACAGATAGAGTATCTGCAGGATCAATAAAAGAAAATGATCCAATTGCTTCATTTAATCCAATAACTGGAGCACCACAAACAGAATTTGCTAATTTTTTGGTTGATGCTGGAATTTATTATAGAACTAATAAGTTTTTTGTCACTTTGTTTCCTCCGTTTATAAACAACAATACTCTTTCATCTTTAAATGATAGAAACGGATTTAGATTTGTCTGTGAATCTGCAGGTTTACCAAATCAATCGCTTTTCACAACAGATTTCAAATTGAACAATTTACCAATTCTCCGTTTACCTTATCAACTTGATTATGGTAATGACTTAACTTTAACATTTAGAATGAGTAATGGTTTTAAAGAGAGAAAATTCTTTTTAAATTGGCAAGAATACATTTATGATGTAAACAATGGGTTTGAATATTATAACAATTATACAAATGGATCCTTGATAGTACTAAGTCAAATTGATGTTTCTTATCAAAAGATATATAACACTCAGTTCATAGGTGCATATCCAACAAATGTCGGAGCAATAGATTATTCTTGGTCAAATGATAATGATTTTGTTCGACAACAAGTTACATTTTCCTATTATAGAATGTTGTCTGAAGGCGTTGTATACAATAAACCAAAAACACCATCTTCAGAAGTATTGGATCCTCCACCCCTAATAACAGCACCGAGTCCAAATGATATTCCATATTATTTGGAGCAACCAGCAGCAGAACCACCTAATTTTGTAGAAAGATAAAATGTTTTTTATAAAGCATCCGTATATAACTCAAAAAGATAAAAATGGAAACCCAGTTCAAGTAACTGATATTTTTTCCACTTTAGATCCCAGTACATTTAATATTTACAAAAACAGTCAATATTCTATTCAATATTATATTAGAGAAGGTGATACTCCAGAATCAATTTCTCTAAAAATGTATAAAAAACAATCCTATTCATGGATAATAATGATAATTAACGGAATGAAAAATTTATATGGTGATTGGCCACTTTCTTCCATAGCATTTGATTCTTATATCAAAACAAAATATGGTGGGTTATCATCTCTATTTTTAAAATTAAATTCAATCAATAATTATGATATTCAAAAAGGTCAAACAATTATAAGAACTGGTAACAGCAACACAAAAGCTGAAGTAATGAATTGGAATCCATCTTTAAGTAAATTAACAATAAAACAAATATCTGGTTCATTTTCTATAAATCAGAATATCTCGTTTGAAGGTAGCACTTCAATTCTTGGAAACATTGGTAGAGTAAATCAATACGAACAAGAATCTTTGCACCATTTTGAACAAAATGGATTATATTTGGATCCTTTACTTGGTTATTTACAGGGATATATAAATGGTGTAAGTAACAATGTTGTTACAAATTATGAGTATGAAACAAAATTAAATGATAAAAAGCGTTTAATATTTTTACCTCTTCCAGAAGTAGCATTGAGAATTGAGAAAGAATATAGCAATTTAATGGTATAAAATGATAAATTTAGAAAGTCTTGGAAGTATAGTAATTAAATCTGAAGATGTATCCGTCGATATTACGGAGGTTACTACTTCTATAAACATATATCAGAGTTTATATGACCCATTTGTTACTGGAGAAATTACTATAGTTGATGTTCCATCAAATAGAGTAGTAAAAAATTTTAGAGGAGGAATTGTTGGAAAAGGTGAAGAATTGCTTTTTTCATTTTCAACAAAGACTGCTCCAGTTTCTAGAGAAAATGAATTAAACGCTGAAAAATTTTTCATTTATAAAGTTTCAATGTTACCACTAGAAGGTGGCAGCGAGCAAGCATTATTTAAACAAGCTACTACTTTTCACTTTTGCTCTAAAGAAATGTTTATAAATGAATTCAAAAAAGTCAGAAAATCATATAATGATAAAATAAGTTCTATTGTGTCTAACATTGCAAAAGAATATCTGTCAATAGATGTTTCTATAGATGAAGAAACAGAAGATAAACAAAGAGTGATTATACCAAATCTATCACCCATGAAAGCCATAATGTGGCTCACAAGTAGAGCATATTCTGGAACATCTGGTTCTGGACAACCAACTGCCGAGCCAACTGCAACAAATAAAACTGAAAATAAAGAGAAAAAGCAAAACCATAACTTTGTTTTTTATGAAGATATTGATAGAGTTTACCATTTTACAAGTATTGGTTCTTTAATGTCAAAAGATCCAGTAATAGGTACAAAAGAAGAAAACGGAATAACAATGAGAATGATGCCGGACAACAATGTTGTGTCTGGTACAATAAATCAAAAAACATCATTCGAAGGACTACAGCACATAGCAAAAGAGTTCTCACCTCTTAATAATATAAAAGAAGGCATGTATGCTTCTACTTGTATAACTTTTGACATTACTAGGAAAAAGTATTCAAAATATACTATGATCTATAATGATTTGTTCAAAAAACAAAATCACCTTTATGATAGACAATTAGTAGATCCAAATTTTTCACCAGAAACTTCATTGATTAATCAAGTTTATGAAAATCCAGAAACAGTAATAAAATATTATCCCAAAGCAACTAAATTATACTCAAGAGGAGAAAAACCAGGCAATCCTGATAATCCTGCAAATGGTGTTGATAAATGGTTGCTTCAAAGAATTGCATCTATGGTTGCTATGGATCAGTTTGGTATTGATATAGAAATAAAAGGAAATGTCGGTATTAGTTTGGGTGATGTTGTTTTCTTTGCAAGACCACAAGTAGATTCCGTTGGTAGCAAAGAATCAAGAGATCCGTTTTTTACTGGAAAATTTTTAATAACAAAAATTAAACACACTTTAGAGAACAGAGGAGACACTTTAGGATTTAATTTGAGAACAGTATTGTCATTAAGAAGAGACTCTGAATATTCTGATAATGCAGATCATGCAGCAGATAAATTAACAGATCTTTTACAGGGAGAAACAACAATAGATCAATTGGGCGGAATAGAAGGAGTAAATCAACTTTGTACAGAAGCACAGTGTTTTCCAGATTTGGTTGGTGGAGTTCAAGATTTAATAAGTAGTCAAATTAGAGGACTTGGTTTATGAACGGGTTTTTAGGAAAAGATGGTTTTGCTTGGTTCTTCGGTGTGGTTGAAGATAGGAAAGATCCTCTTAGACTCGGAAGAGTTAGGGTTCGTGTTTTAGGTTATCATGATGAAGATAAAAATATAATTCCAACAAAAGATTTACCTTGGGCTACTCCAATTCAAAGTGTTACTTCTGCTGGTCTTGGTGGATTGGGAGCCACACCCGTTGGATTGGTTGAGGGATCTTGGGTTCTTGGATTCTTTACAGATCCTGGTTCATATCAAATTCCAATGGTTCTCGGTTCTATAAGTGGTTTAAATGCAAAAAGTTTAGACATTTTAAGTTTATTAGGAATAAATTTAGGAATAACTGAAAATTTTGGTACAGGATTTAAAGATTTAAGGAGTTTTGAAGAAAGAGGAAATTCTCCAAATAATGCATTCAAGAAAAGAGAATATCCAAATGGAAAAGGAAAAGATGGTGATCAACATGGTGCTCAATTAGAAACAGCAACAGACAGTTCACCATATCCTAGATCAAATTATGGTCCAGACGCAACACCCAATCCAGATGGTACACCTGATACAAATATTTTAGGCATAAATGATAAAAGTAGACTTGATACAACTTCTGTGGGTGTTAAAACAACAACAAGAGAAGATGGTGGTACAAAAGACATGGGTGTTCCTGTTGCAGATATCATTTTTGATAAATTCGAAACAGGAATAATAAATGAAAGTGGTGTAAATAAAGGAACAAATAAAGGACTTGCTACTGGTTATAATGGTGTTGATTCTTCATCAAAACCCTCAACTAAACAAAATTATAAACAATTCAAAGATGGTCCAACAAATGCAAATGGAACACCAGTGTATTCATCTGGAAGAGGATCAATTGGTCTAAATCAATTTTTCGCTGCAGTTTCTGTATCAGGAAACTCTGGATGTTATGATACAAATATGAATAATGTTTCAGCAGGAGCAAGTGCAATAAAAGAAAATATTAAAACTCTTACAGATAAGTATGTAACTCCTGTTAACAACACTCAACTACAAGAAGATATTAATAATCAGGGTGATATTGGCGTTTATGTTGTATCTTCTAATGGAGTTCCGGTATCACCAAATGAAATATTTGTAACAACTCAACCATTTAACGATATTAACAACAGAGTAGAACCTGGTAAATATGAATCTTATACACAACAAATGGCAAAAGAAATTGAAAGAGCAAATCTTGCAGCACAGAAAGCAGCAGAATTGGCAGCAATTAATAATAGAGAAAATAGTATACTAATTACTGTAGATGAAAATGGAAATAATATATTAACAGATGCAAATGGAAACATTATAACAAATCAAAATATAATAGATGAAAATGGAAATATTATTAGCACTGATGCAAATGGAAACATTATTTCAAATAATAATAACATTTCACCACCAAATACTACAGGAAAAACAATAGAAAACAATGATTGTGGAGATTGTGGTTGTAAAGATTGTAAATAAATATGATTAGAGGAAATATATGTCAGTAACACAAGGACAAGGCGAATGGAATGAACCGGATACTCCTTATGGTAAAGTAAAGGGAGTATTTACCGATAATGTCTATCCTTACAATAAAGTAATAGAATCAGAATCTGGACATATATTAGAATTAGACGATACTCCTGGTTCTGAAAGAATACATGTATTTCATAGATCTGGTACATTTGATGAATTTCATCCAAACGGTGATAAGGTAGTAAAAGTAGTAAGAGATCGCTATACAACAGTTTTTAGAGATGATTATATTCACATTGATGGTTTTTGCAATGTCAATATAGATAAAGCATTAAAAATAGTTGTTAATAAAGATGAATTAGAAAATACACCATCTAAAAATGTAAACTTTGATATTGAAGTTGGTAAAAATGCAAATGTAAATCTTCTAATTAAAAAAGGAAATTGTAATGTAAAATTAGAAGATGGCGATGTTAATTTGTTGATGAATAAAGGCGATGTAAATATAAAACAAGAAAAAGGTAACTACAATCATTTTATAAACGGCGACTACAATCTAGAAGTAACAGGTAAAATGCATGTTGTTGTTGGAAAAGATGTTGTTAACGAAATAGGTGGAAATAGAGATATAAGAGTTGATGGTGATTTTGATAATAAATGGATTACAAACGGCTATTCAGAAACCCTAGTGGAAAAGGGTGATATGAGAATTGAAGTTGGTAACAATCACCACCAATTAATACATGGAGAATCACATCTAAAAGTAGAAAAGGGTAGAAGAAGTTTTATAGAACAATACGAAGAATTAAGTATTAGTGGTCCAACAAAAATTAAAATTGCACCCGGTGATCTTGATATATTTAATGATGGTAATATAGCAATTACAACTAGTGGTAACTTTGATGCATCTATAATAGGATCTGGAAAAATAGATACCAGTTCTTCTTTGGATATTTTTTCTGCTTCTACATTAAAAATTACAGGCACAGCAAGCGCAGATATTTTGTCTCAAGGACAATTAAAAATGTCATCGAATGCATCCGTTGATCTTTTAAGTAATGGATTGATGAAAATAAGTTCTAATGGATTAATGGGACTAAATGCAGGAGGACCACTTTTACAAACAGGAAGTGTTATTCACTTGAATGGACCAACTGCACCAAAAGCAATGAATGCATCTTCGGCAACCAAGGCAGGTTCTGCTGAATTGCCAGATAAACCGTTTGTTTATGTACCAGGTTCGATGGGATCTTGGACTAAAACTACAAATGGAAAAACTCCAGCATCGGTTTTAACTGGTGCGGTTTCTGATTTAGAAGGACAATTAGGAAAATTAAATGAAGCATCTGGTGCTCTAGAAACAGCATCTGGTGATTTGGGTAATTTGCAAAGTCAATTAGGTTCTGCTGGTGGTGATGTTGGAAAATTATCAGGTATTGCAGAAAATACTGCAACACTTACCAATAATGTTTCGGGTGTTGCTGGTGGATTGGATAGTGTTGTTGGTGGTGTTGGTGGAATTGTTGATGGTGTTACCAGCACAGTTGGTGGTATATTTGGTGGTATTGGAGATGCTGTTGGCGGAATTACAGGTGGTATTGGAGAAGGATTAGGTGGACTTTTGGGTGGTCTTGGTAATTTTGGAAGCGGTGGTGAATTTTTGACGGGGTTGAAAGACGGTATTGGTGGTATAGTAGGATTTGTTGGAGATATATTTTCAACAATTACTGATATTGCATGTGGAATAATTGATGCTATTGGTGGAATAATAGATTCTGTGGTAGGAACAATATCAGATGCAATAGGTGCTGTTATGAATGCAATAGGATCTGTAATTGATGCTCTTGGAGGAATAATCGATTCCTTAAGTAATGCTATTGGAGAAATTATAGGATCAATAACCGATATTATTGGTCAAGTATTTGACGCAGCAGGAAACTTCATAGGTGGAATTATAGACGGTATTGGAAGTGTAATAGATTCCATAGCAGGTATTTTTGATGGTCTTGGTGGTAGACCAAGTAATTGTGGTATATCTCTTGGAATTGGAATAGGTGGCGGTGGAGGGTCTGGAGCGGGTCCTGGCGGTGGTGGTGGAGGAGGAGTAGGTCAGTGTGGTGGTGGAACAGGTGTTGCAGTAGCAATAGCAGGTGGTGGTTAATGCCTGGTGTTGCTAGAAAGAAAAAAGATAGAGTGGGTGGTTCGGGAATCGCTCTCGGTTTTTCTAATGTTTTTATTAATAATTTCCCAGTTGCACAAATAAAAGATAGGGTTACACCACACCCACCATGTTGCTGTGGTTCTGAATGTGGATGCCAAGAACACTGTGTTGCATTTTTAGCAGAATCTTCCCCAAATGTTTTTGCAAATTTTAAAAATATAGTCAGAGAAGGAGATTTGGCTTCTTGTAGGCATCCAATAACTGGTTCTTTTAATGTAAGGGCAAATTAATAAAAAACAAATATACATAATTAAAATGATCAGTAAAGACATAGATTTAAATTTTAATGTGAACCCATTAACTGGCGATTTAAATAAAAAAATTAATGCCGATGCTGTAAAACAATCATTAAGAACTTTGTTATTATTAAATCTTTTTGAAAAACCATTTAATTCTAATATAGATGCAAATATAAGAGGGTTTTTATTTGAAAATTACCTAATTGATGGTGATAAAATATTAGAAGGAAATATTAGAAGAATTATAACAAAATATGAACCAAGAGTAACATTAAAAAGTGTTGAGGTTGCCGGAATACCAGATAAAAATTCTATAGATATTACAATAGAGTATTATTATACAGGAAATAAAGAAGAGACTTTAAATTTCTCAGTAGAAAGAACAAGGTAACATGGAAGAAAAAAGAGGAGATATTTCAAATTTAGATTTTATTTCTATTAAATCAAATTTGATAGACTTTTTAAATAAGCAATCAGAATTTAGTGGTTATTCTTTTGAAGGTTCTGCTTTCAATGTTCTTATGGATTTATTGGCTTATAACACATATTATAATTCTTTTTATAATAATATGGTTGTAAATGAAACCTTTATTGATACAGCGTCCAAAAGATCCTCTGTTGTTTCTCTGGCAAAAAATTTAGGTTATATACCCAAATCAACTAAAGCGGCTACAGCCATAATTAATATAAAAATTGATCCAGAAAATTATACAAACGATATAATAAGAAGAAATACAAAAATAACAGCAATAGATTCAAACAACAACACTTATTCGTTTGTAACTACTGCATCTTATGCTTTTGATCCAATTGAATTTGATGATTCTGGTGAAACAACAAAATATGGAATAGTCGATGTTCCCATTTTACAAGGTGTGTATACAACATACACAGCAATTATAAGCGATCCAAATGTACCAATCACTTTACCATTTGAAGGTATAGATTTGTCAACTATAAGAGCGTTTGTTTCAGAATCAATAACAAATCAAACAGGATTACAAGATGAATGGTTGAGATCTACCGACATAACTCTAACAAATTCAGAATCAAAGATATTTTTTGTGCAAGAATCACCTGTAGGAAATTATGAAGTAACATTTGGTGATGGAACTTTTGGTAAAAGAGTTGAAAGAGGCAATTTAGTCATTTTTGAATTTTTAATTTCGGCAGGTTCCGCAGCAAATAATATAGGAATAAATGATTCCGTATCCTTTAGTTCTTTTACTTTGTCTGGTTATGAAATAGAAACCGTTCAGTTTGCATCTGGTGGTTCTGATAAAGAAGATATAGAAAATATAAGAGTAAATGCTCTAAAAAATTATTCGAACGAAGAAAGAGCAGTAACTGCTTCAGATTATGAAAGTTTAATATTGAAGAACTTTAATAATATCGAATCTATTAGATGTTGGGGAGGTGAACAAAATGACCCACCACAATATGGAAAAGTTTTTGCTTCTATAAAACCAATTAATAGTTCTTTCTTAACAACAATTGAGAAAAAACAAATTGTTGACTCCATAACTAGAAACAAATCCATGTTAGGTACTTCTTTAGAAATTTTAGATCCAGATATATTGTTTGTAAATTTGGCTTTAAATATAAAATACGATCCAACATCTACAAGAGATTCTGAAAATAAAATAATAGAAGTCATAAGAACACAAGCAAGAGAATATGCTATTGAAAATTTCAAAGGATATGATGATGATTTTTACACATCAGATATGATTCCAGAAATATTAAAATTCCACACAAGCATAGTTGGTGCTTCCGTATCTGCTTTGATGGAAAAAAGAATATATCCAGAACCTCTAATAAAGAAAACATTTACTGTTGATTTTGGTAATAGATTGTATCATCCAAGAAACTGTTATGAAGTTCCGGTTGTTGAAAGTTCATTCTTTAGAATGAGAGTATTGGAAAATAGTGTTCTCGTGGAAAAAATATGTTACTTTGACGATGATGGTAACGGAAAATTAAGAATTTTTACATTAGATACCAATAATAACAAAATCTATATCAATACAAATGCAGGAACAGTAAATTATGAAACTGGAGTTTTGATGATTAAAGATTTTGTAATTTCATCCTTTGTTAATAATCAAAATTATATTTACTTTGTCGCTGCTCCCAGTGATCCTGATATTTTCACCGATTTTGATACTCTTTTATCCTTTGATCCAGCAATCACAAGAAACATTACAATAACTATGACACAAGTGTTTAAGAATTCTTTATCAAATGCTTCATATGCAAATAGAAGTAGTTCTAACAATACAACGAGTTAAAAATGGTTACAGTTGATATATTATATCCACAACCAAATTCAACAGTTTATGGTAATGAATTAAATTTTCGTTACAAGTTATTGAATAATTTAGAAAAATATAAAGTAGATAAAATTGTTTTGATTTTTGGTGACAATGAAGTAACCACAAATGTAACAAATACATATGTTTTTTCTTCATTACAAAATGGCAGTTATGAAATAACTGGCTATTTAAAAAACAAAAACAATAAAAAAATAGACGGAACAGATTTTTCTGTTTTATTTAATGTTATAACGCAAAAATATGAATCCAAAAACTTAACTTGGTCTTTCCCGAAAACCAAACTGCCACAATTCATACAAGAGGATTACAAGACATTTACTAGATTTGTGGAAGCATATTATGAGTGGTTACACAAATCAAACAACCCAGTTTTGATGCCTTTTACTTCAGAATTTTTTGCAGATATTGATACAACACCCGAAGTTTTTTTATCCAATTTTAGAATACAATATTTAAATGATTTTCCAGATAGTATTTTTAAATTGGGCGATCAAAGAAATTTAAGAAATATTGTTAAAAATATAAAACAATTTTATAGATCAAAAGGATCTGAAAAATCATTTAAGTTTTTGTTTAGATTGTTATACAATAGTTATGTTGATTTCTATTATCCCAAAAAGGATCTAATAAAAGCATCAGGTAATCTTTGGATCGAAAATGTAGGCATAAAAGTAAAAAACATAGACATATCAAAAGTTTTTCTTCTAAAGAATGGAATAGTATATCAAAAAGAAGAAACCACAAATACCATACTTTCTTCAGCAAGAGTTTTACAAGTCAGTGTGGAAAAAGAATTAAATCAAACTATAACAGAATTGTTTATAGCAAACTTGGTTGGTGAATTTGATGAAACTAAACCATTGTATTGTGATGTAACTATAAATGGAAATACAGAAATTTTAAAAATGGATTTATTGTCTGTTATAACCAACATAACAATTACAAGTAGAGCATTAAAAATAAATGATAAAATATATTTGAAACCTGCAGATAGTACTGGCATTGAAACTGGTTCTAGTTTTTTTGCTATTGTTAGAGAAGTTGATTTGTTAGGAAATGTATTAAAATTTGATATAATAAATTCTGGTTATAATTATTCAGGAACTCATGAGTTATATAAAAAGAATATAGACGGTACTTTCACTAAAATATCTGGTTCATACGAAACAGGAGTTGTTACTCGTTATCCTGGTTATTATAAAACTGTTTCTTCTTCTCCGAGTTCTAGAGGAAAATTACAAGACAATAGAGTTTATCAAGAATTGTCTTATGTTCTCCAAGTAGAGTCCAATATTCTAGAATATGCAGATATAGTAAAAAGACTAGTCCATCCAGCAGGTATGGGGTTATTCGGTAATTACCTAATTAAAAGAGATGAGCAATTAAATTTAGAAGATACTACACAAATAAATCTTTATTACTCTGGGTTTATTGGAAACTTCTTACCATATACTTTCAACAGCATAAAAAATCTGAGAAATGATTCATATCCAAATGGGGATCCCACCACATATCCAACAGGATTAACTGATTTATATCCTTCTGGTTTTGATCCTACCCAAACTATACCAGACGAAAATACTGCTGTATTTGAACATATACCATCACCATTTAATAGGTTAACAGATGGTGTTTTTGATCTAAATTTTTCTTTTGTTCCAAATGTATCTGATTCTGAAAATATTAATAATTATTGGTTGATTTTCCCACATCCAAATACTTTACTAAATACTTCAGATTCAATAAAAGATATAACAATTAGAGACTTCTTAACAATAAAAATGAGCGATTTATCTACAAACTACTAAAATGCTAAGAACTAACTTTAAAAATTCAATAATCAAATCGTTTTACGATAAATTTTCTTCTTTTTCGGATATAAAAAATTATCTTTTCATAGGAAAAGTAACCGAATGGAATAATGATAATTCGCCACCATTAGCAAATGATTCTTTACAAGAAGAATTAAACGCATGGAAAAATATGCTGATTTGCAAAAGATTAAATGCAGATGATGTAGTATTTGTTTTGCGAAGAATAAATTGGACTTATGGTACTGTTTATCAAGAGTATGATGATACTTTAGATTTATATTCCGAAACAATTCCTTTAGATTTTTATGTTTTAACATCCGAAAATAATGTATATAAATGTATTTTCAATAACAATGGTGCAAATTCAGAATACGAACCATATGGAACCGGATTGGAAGAAATAATAACTCAAGATGGTTATATTTGGAAGTATATGTATTCTGTAAGACCTGAATTAGAGGATTTTTTAACAGAAGAATATATTCCAGTAGAATTTTTAGACGAACTCTCATACACAGATCAAAGATCATTACAATTAGATGTTGAATTAGATTCAAAAACAAATAAGAATGGATCTATTAGTAACATAGTAGTAACACAAATTGGAGCAGCATATCCTTTTGCCGTTGATTATGATTTAGTAGACACGGACAATGATACTGCTCATAAAGTGCAGTTAAATATTAGTGCAGGCACTTCTACAATTCATTTTAATGTTAACAGTAATATTAGTAGAATAAATGATGTATATTCAAACAATTATGTTGTTTATATTTACTCTGGTTCAGGTTCTGGTCAGGTTAGAACAATATCATCATACAATGGAACTACAGGAGTAGCAACGGTAGACACTCCATTTAGTGAGGATATAACAACAGATAGTTATTATAAAATATTACCAAAAGTTGAAATAATAGGAAATGGAACAGGTGCTTTAGCAATACCAGTAATGAATAATTTAACAAAACAGATTGATCATATTTCAATTTTAAATGGTGGTTCTAATTATAAGGAAGCAAGTGCTACTGTAAAAACAGTAAAAACTTTAGAAATAGAAAAAACATTAGTTAGAGTAGTAATTTCTCCCTTTACTGGTCATGGTTCAAATGTGATTGTTGAACTTGGCTGTAAAGATTTAATGATAAGAACAAGATTTGATAAAGAACAAATTCAATCTTTTAATTTTTATAATGATTATAGACAAGTTGGTATAATACAAAATGTAGAAGTAGTTGGCGAACAAGAACAACAACAAACTTACACACTTGATATTGAAAACATAAATTCAACAACATCCATATTAATAAGTGAAGATACTGCTGATAACCTTACTGCGTATTTAAATGCGATAGATGATGGAAATGTTGTCATTAAACAAGGTTCTGATAATAATATTGCCCAAGCAAGAGGAACTTACATAGATTATGATTCTAACACCAGAACACTTATATTAAAAACAGTTAATGGTAAATTTATGGCATATCCCAATTCAACAGTTTATCCATTAGTAATTGAAGATTACCCAGTAGAAGGTTCAGATACAGTAATGTCTGATGTAGAAATAACCAGAACTTCACCATTAAATTATTATAATGATTCTACATTTTCGAATGGACAAATTATTTTAGGTCAAACAAGTAAATCTACTGCAGAAGTTGTAAACTGGACTCCTACATTTTTCGGAACAGATGGTAAATTAGTAGTTAGAAATTTAAAGGGTTCATTTATTGAATCTTATTATAATGATCTCGGTCAACTTATAAACGGTGAAAATTTAATAGCATTTGATTCTATTAATGTAAATAATGGTATTTCTGGATTTCAAACGGATAGAGTTGGAGTAATAAAGGGAGTAGCAAGAACACAAGTAGAAGAGGGTGTGAATACATTTAGAGCAACAACTATACTAGAAGTTACTAGACCATCAGGTATAACAACACCATTCACGGATTCTGATTTTTCAGAGGACGAAAGAATAAAACAATTAACTACTCTTGCTGAAGGAACTGTTGTTGGTTGGTCTGTTTCAGAAGATGGTACTAAAGGAACGCTAATATTATCTGGCACTTTAAACACTTTCCAGATATCAACCAATCTTAGTTATAGAATACAAAAATTAGTTGGCGGTATATACTTAACCCAAGATGTGGTAATTTCTGGAATAAGTTCACCACAAGTTACTAGATATTCTGGAAAAATCATATACATAGAAAATATAAGACCTGTTGTTCGGGGCGATGATCAAACTGAAGAAATTAAAATAATAATAGGACTTTGAGGTAAATAAATGTCATACAATCACTCTGATATTCTTTCAAATTCACCATACTACGACGATTTTGATGATACTAAAAATTTCTTAAGAATTCTATTTAAGCCCGGTTATTCTGTTCAAGCAAGAGAACTAACCCAATTACAGACATTATTACAAAATCAAGTATCAAAATTAGGTAGTCATATTTTCAAAAATGGTAGTTTGGTATTTGGTGGCAATAGTACTTTAACTAACTGCAAATTTTTAAGAATAAAAAGAAATAATGCTTCACTAGATCACACGACACTAAGAAATAAAATAATAAGTGATGGAAATCAAGTAGATGCATCGCTCGCCAGAATATTATATACTTCAGATGTTCAAACTGGCGATAATTATATCATTTTGTTTCTTCAATATTTAACAGGATCAGAATTTTCTCCTTCTACTACAACTTTTTTTGAAATAACAAAATCCGAACAAAATGCTAATGTCTATACCCCATTGCCATTTACAGCAAAACCTTCTTCAGAAGGATCAATACCAACAACAGGTGATGCTACTTTAATTTCAGTCGAAAATGGTATATTCTATGTTGATGGTTTCTTTGTCAATAATGATAGTCAAACCGTATCTCTTTTTAAATTAACAAATGGATATAGAGATTTTTCTTCACCAACAAACAGAGTTGGCTTTACATTAAATAGAACTACAATAAATGCTGTAGAGGATGAAACACTAAAGGATCCTGCAAATGGATCATATAATTATAATGCACCTGGTGCCGATAGATATAAAATAAATTTAGAATTGACATCATACACATTTGATAATTTAGAAACTAAACCAGAAGAATATTCTACAGAAGATTTTATAGAACTTGCTAGAACAGTAAATGGTACTTTAGATTTTATTAGAAGAATACCAACATATTCCGATTTATTAGAAATTTTTGCTAGAAGAACATATGATGAATCTGGTTCATATACTGTAAAACCCTTTGGATTAGAAATAAAAAATCACAACAGAAATGATAAATATACATTTACTGCTGGTTATTATATTGGAAATATAGTTTCATCACCAGATACAAAATCTCCGTTTCAATACAGTAATGCTACAGATTTTGATAATTTACCACCATTTGCTGGAGATGTTTTAAAAATATACGATACTGCTGGTAATTCTTCATTTTTGGATATTGTTTCTAGCACTCCCGGATTAAATGGTGTCGTACAATTAACAGTTTCTTATCAACAAACATCTACTAATGATTTTGTTCAAATTGTTAATGGTACTAAATTTTATCTGTATAGAAAAGGAAGTCCAAATCCAATAGTAAATAGATTTTTAGCTGCTGAAAGCACTATTGTTGTTGATCAAGATCAAAATGGAAAATATTTAATAAGCGAAACACCAAGAGGATCTGAAGATAAATTCCTTCTATCAGTTCAACCAGGAAAGGCTTATGTATTTGGATATGAGTTTGAAACTATAAACAACACAAATATTTCTGTAAACAAACCAAGAGACACTGTATTTTTAGATAATTATGAAGTTAATACAAATGTGGGAAATTATTTCATTGCTACACCAACTCTCAATTCTTCATCATTATATGAATTTGATTCATATAGTAATAATTTAAATATCAATGATTTCCCAGAAGTTGATTTAAGAGGGCAATTTGTAGAAATAAACATACCAAAAGTCGAAGAAACAACTACAGATTTGCCAGTTAAATATTGGTCGCCACTATATGCAAAAGAACACTCAAATAAATATGACAGTATTTTGTTTTTGAATCCTCCTGTTGGTAGCATTTACGCACTCGATAAAGAAATTACAGATCCAAATATAAATGGTCTTATTAGACCAACGGAAACTGATGATGAACTTAAAAAGAAAATTGGTCAACAAATAACAGCATCAAGTAGTATTTCATATACTATTGATTATGCATCTTTCGAAACAGAAACAAATATAAGCAGATTGGTATTTACCGAACCATATCATGGAGATTTTAGAACTGCATATGGTTCTGATGGAGATCCCGATGTTGATGATCGTTTCGATACAGACGAATATAGAGACAGTAATTTAAATTATGTTTATCAAATTGATTATAAAGATATTTCATCTAACATTGATGATGTTCCACTTTTAAATGACTTAAAAGATAGATTACTGATAAAAAGAGTAAAATCTAGAAGATGGGTTCCTGCTGGAAGAACAGGAACAACATCCGGTAGCACTTTATATGTTGAAACAGGAACATCAACTAGAGTGTTTGGAAATAATGGCGCTATTGTAAACCTAGGTATGACTCTTCCTGGAACAAATAATGATATAACTACACCACAAGAAGCCGGTGTTGTATTCAATCCAGAAGTTGGTTCTGATATATCCTATGGTAGCAGTATTCAATCAGTGATACAACAAAACAATGTAGTCAAAATCATACTCAAAGAAAGAACAAGCACAACAGATTGTCAAGAAACTGAAGGTGGTAGTGCAACAGCAGGACAAGGTAAATTTAGAATAGGTGATGTTGTTTTTCAAACATATGTTCCATCTTCAACAGGAGTTAGAAAACAAGCAAATGGTTTGGTAATAGCAGTAACTGAAAGTGATGTTCCCAATTCATATACAATATATGTTGAAATTCAAGGCGATGAAGATTTTGTTGAATATGAAGCCGAAAGTGCTGATTATAGTGATATTGGCTTACTTTATGGACCATGTGCATGCTATACAATCCACGATGTTTTATCTTTAGATAATAGTACATGTGGATTCTTTACAAGAATAAAATTTAGAGAATCTGGCTCTTATGGTGATTTTACTGAAGGTCAAACTGTATATCAATTTAATATTGATTATACACCAATTGATGATGCTGGAACAAATTTTGATGCAGATCAATGTGTCTCTAAAGGAAGAGTAATTTCTTGGGATTTAAATTCAAGAACATTGATAGTTCTCACAACCAATAACCAATTTAATAAAAAGTCAGGTTGGGTTTTTGAAATAGGAAGTGGAATTCGTTATGGTGGTAGAGGGTGGGATTTAAACAAACACACTGTGTCTTTTGTTAGTGCAAACGGTGTAAATGAAATAGAAACATCAACTGGCGTGTTTGTTCATATTGATCAAGAATATATTTCTGGTAGAGATTTTGATGAAAATAATATTTTTGGAAATGCTAAACAAATCATAGAATCGAGTGAACAAAATTATAATAGTAGTAAGCGTTTATTTGTTGGTGATACTTTAACCCAAAATAATTCAGGAATAGTTTCTGCTGGTAGAGTTGTTTATTTTAAAGCAGGAGATGTACAAAATCCAGCATCAACTGTAGAAGAAAGTACAACCACAATACTACTAGCAAAGCCATTAATACAACAATTTTCCTCGTATCCGTTTAGTTTTAACATAGGTAATTCCACATCTCCATTGTTAAGAGTTATTGGAAAAACATTCACATATTCTGTAACTTCTGCAACACCAGTAGGAAATGGTATAAACAATACTGTTATTGGAAAAGCAAAAATAAGACAATTACATAGAATTTCAAATGATCAATATAGTGTTCACTTGTTTGATATTCGTATGAATACTATTGGTTCCACAGAATCAAAGTATACACTAAATTCTACTACAAATATTGCTGAAGTTGATGGCTCAAATATATTTACAATAGAAACAACCAATAATGTTTCAACGATTCAGGCACCACAACAAAATACATTGTTATTTGATTTGCCTGTTG
>Ga0099848_1000299_pt1 | contig 22374 bp, 30 predicted proteins | sample CB_VirMetaG_3_FD_78179 | JGI IMG/M metagenome (GOLD analysis project Ga0099848, IMG submission 78179) | Freshwater to marine saline gradient viral communities from Chesapeake Bay - CB_1508_1S Viral MetaG | ecosystem: Environmental > Aquatic > Marine > Coastal | place: USA: Chesapeake Bay...
ACTAGCTTTATTATAAATTACAGAATTTGGAAAATAATGTTGTACAATGTAAGCTCCCCAAATATCATCCATTCTACCGACATGAGGGAGTACCGCGTAATAAGGCAATACTTTACGTGCTAAAAACGTATTTTGTGAATTAAATGGAGCAACCTCACATGAACCAAATGGAGCAAATCTATCAAATTTAGCAACTGGTTTTTTACTTAGACGGCATAAAGCATCAATATCAGGGTCACCATCCCAAAAATCAGCTTGAATTAATACCTCACGATAAACCTTACCTAAATATTCAATATCATTTTTTCTAGGTACGTATTCGATTGGGTAACCTCTATGCCACAAATCATTATGATTAGTAGGAGAAATAGGATCAAACACATCGTATTCTCTATGACTATAATTATCAATTTCAATAGTTTGACCTACAAACAATTCATCACCCCAATTGTCATAAGGAATATTATCATCATCAATTGTAGCTACAATATCGGCTCCTTGGTCATAGGCAAATATAAAGCCAATATTTCTACGTTGAATACTTCTCCAACCAATTGTTTCACTGAGTTCAGGGTAGAATAGTGATTGAGTATCTGGGTGGAGATAAATTACACATTCACCAAATTCATCTTCTAAAGCATTGTACATTTCATGAGGTGTTTTTGTATCACCTACAATTACAAATGTCCAATCTTTTTCTTTTGCAATTTTACAAAACCTACGAGTTGCTAAAGTAGGAATATTGATAGTTGTTGTAACTATAAATTTTTTCATAGATTTTATTTTGTTTACATAGGTTTTTGTAAAACAAAACATCCTACTCCATAAGCTTTATGAGTGTATAAAATATCAGTCATATTCTCTGGGTTGTCAATTCTCCATTCGCCTTCAAATTCATGTAAACGGTATGTGTAAGATTCTACAATATTAGAACCTTCAGTTAAATTTAAAATACCAGGCCAATCATAGTTTTGGTGGTAAGGTTGCCAAACAAATTTACCAAAGGGAACAGTTAGGAGAATATAACCTCCGGGTTTTAAAATTGAAAGTGCTTTTTGATAACCTAATTTATCATACCCATGACGATAAACAACATCAGATTCAGTACATTGGGGAAAATGTTCCAAAGATGATAAGAAAATAGCCATATCGAACTTTTCATCTTTAAAATCATATTGAACAAAATCACCAGGATAATTACAAGGTCTAAAATCACTAACTCTATAATCTACTCGATTTTCTGTAAGAAAATTATAAAATTTAGATAAATGGGCACTATTTGTAGGAATACCCCCAATATCTAAAACAACATTTCCTGGGGTATAGTATTTTTTAACGTATTCTTCAATAAAAAGAACTTCAACACTACGTTCACTTCCTAAATTATTTGATATTACAGATTCCATTATGATAATTTTTTAAGCCAGTAATTTAACAAATCTTCCATAGTTTGTTCAATTGAGATTTTAGGTTCCCAACCTGTTAATTCTTTTAATTCTTTACTATCTCCTATTTGAACTTGGATATCAATAGGTCTGTAGAAAGGAGCATAAATTTCTTGTTTAATTTCATCGTATTCAAATTTAGATGATTTAATCAATAAATCTGTATAATGTTGCATTTTATGAACTTCATCTCCGCACACATTAAATACTTTACCCTTACTATCAGGATTAAGCATAAGAAGGTAGTAAGCATTAACACAATCTCTAACATCAATTACTACTCGTTCAGTTTGAAGATTACCAACTTTTAATACAGGTTCTTGAAGACCTAATTGCATTTTAGCAATTTGGTAAGCATCAGAGCTAATACTAAAAATTTTCCCCCTACGAGGACCGGTATGACTAAATGCTCGAGTCACAAACCCATCTAAGTAACCATTTGCTGTTCTTTCTTGAACATACAAATCAATTGCAGCTTTAGAAGAACCATAAGGATTACTTGGGGCCAAAGGAGTATCAACTGATAATAGACCTACATCTTTACAAGTATCACCATAAACTTCACTTGTAGAACAGAACATAAATCTAGTTTTAGTACCCTCTAAAGCAGTGATTAAATTAACAGAAGCGTTAACATTTTCTTCCCAAGTTAAAATAGGGTCTTTAAAACTTGTTGGGGGGTGAGATTGAGCTGCTAAATGAAACACCCCATCATATTTTTCGGCATCCAACAACTTAGATACACTATGATACATTTTTAAATCCAAATAATGGAATTTAATAGCATCTAACTCTTCTAAAGTTAAAATATCTAAAAGGTCTGTTTCACGACCATTTGCTGTTCTAACAATGCCATGAACTTCATGACCTTCTTCCAACAATAATTTAGCTAAGTTAGGGCCAGCAAATCCCGTAATTCCAGTAATTAAGTATTTCATTTTATATTATAGTTTTGGAGTTGCAAATAAAAATCCTTGATGTTGTAATTTAACTTCACAATTATGGGTTAATTCAAACTCACCTATAATTTGTGAAGAATTAGTGACTAATCCAAGTTCTTCTTGAAGAGATTTATAAGCCCACCCTGGCATTTCATAATTAAGGGTATCATCGTATAACTTCCAATCATCAATAATAAAAACATCTTTAGAAATATCTCTATGTTTTTTAATTATTTTAATTTCATTTAATAGAGGAAATGCTTCTTCTTTAAATTCTCTAATAGATTCCTCATAACTTATTTTATGAAAATCTGCTCCTGGGAAGTGAGCATCTAGAAAAAATAAAACTGGAGTATTTTTAGGGAGGGTTGGGACTAATTCTTCTAATCCTTTAGATGAATAATTATGGATTATATTAATATTTTCTTGTGGAAAATTTCGGTTAGCAGCTTCTACTAACTCACCATCTAACTCAATAGAATAAAAATTATCAAAATTAAATTTAGAAGCATGTCCTAAACATACTCCCATCCCCGTTCCGGTTTCTACATAAGTTTTACAATTGTATTCACTTATATAGGGGTTTAAATCAAAAATTACTAATTCTCCCATATTATAAATTATAATGCCAATTGGCTTTGAATATATGTTTAATGTGTTTGTAATCTGGAGGTGTAAATCTAGAGTATATTTCTAATTTACCCTTAGGATTAAGTTTATCAATAATGTAATTAATTGAAGTATCAACGGTATGAATTTCTTGGGCGTTTTCTATTACTTTACACCAATCAAAAATAGTATAACCTTCTATATAAGACATTTCAACAATATTTGTAAATTGGGAAATATCAATATATGGACTAATTCTAGTGTCAGGAGGACTACCAAATTGTTTGTTAACTAAAGTATATTCACTCTCATCAGTTAATCCTAAAACCTCGTAATATAACTTATTTTCTTTTTCACTATTTCTTTCAAATTCAAAAAATTCTTGCCAGTTATCTGGGTCTAGATTAACTAACTTATACTTAGCATCCATCACAGATATTTCAGGAAATACCCAATCAGCATGTTGTAAAGGAACTAAAAGATATTTATTTCCATTTTCTTCAACTTCTAAAATAGTAATATTAGGAACTATACCTGAAAATAAAATTCTATCTATTTGATGTTTTAAAGGATATTCATCTTCTTGAGATACAAATTCAATAAAAGGAAATTTAATGTAATCTTTAATCCATTTGTATTGAGGTATAACAGGCCAAATAATATCACACCCTAACCCTTTATGAAAGGTGTATGCTAGTTTAAGGCAGAAAAATATATCCCCTAACCCAGCGGGTTGTTTTATAATTACTTTACTATACATTGTAAACCTGTGAGTGAATCCACTCAAAAGTTTTTTTCATACCCTCATAAAGTGGTTGTGTAGGTTCCCAACCAATTTTTTCCTTATAAAGTTTATTATCTGAATTGCGGCCTCTAACTCCTACAGGGCAACTAAAACCATACTTAGTTTGGAATTCTTCCCCAGCAATGTTTTTAATGTATGATCTTTCTTTTTTATCAGCAATCTCAAGTGCCATTTCAGCTAGTTGGTTAATTGTAACCATTTCTTCAGAACCAATATTTACGGGTCCTAGGAATTCATTTTGATTCATGAAACGACGTACAGCTTCAACACACTCATCAATATAAAGGAATGAACGTGTTTGTTGACCATCACCCCATACTTCAATGTATTCATCCATTCCTACTAAAGCTGCTTTACGGCACATGGCTGCTGGTGCCTTTTCTTTACCACCTGTCCAAGTTCCGTATGGGCCAAAAATGTTGTGGAAACGAGCAACTCTAACATCTAAACCATAGTTACGATTAAATGCTAGGAACAAACGCTCACTAAACAATTTTTCCCAACCATATTCTGAATCTGGGTTTGCTGGGTAAGCACTTGATTCTTCACAATTAGGATTATCTGGGTCTAATTGGTTGTGTTCTGGGTACATGCAAGCTGAGGAACTATAGAATACTTTTTTAACTCCTTTAATAGAACATTCATGTACTACATTTAAGTTAATCAATGCCGAATTGTGCATTACATTAGCATCGTTTTCACCTGTAAAGATATAACCAGCACCTCCCATATCGGCAGCTAGTTGATACAATTCATCAGCTTCACGCATAATAACTTTTGATACAACTTGGGGATCCCTCAAATCACCAATAATAAAATCATCAGCAAAAGTTTCCCAATGTTCAGGATATTTTAAATCAACTCCTCGAACCCAATATCCTTCATCCTTAAGTCGTTTTACTAAATGAGAACCAATAAACCCACCAGCTCCTAAAACAATAGCTACCTTTTTACCATTAATTGGTTGTGAAGATTTATTACCTACAAACTCTTTATCAGTTTTCCCAAATAAACGTCTAAATAATGTTTTACCATTATCAGGGGATTCATAAATGTATTGATCTTTAAAACTTTTTCGTGCCATTTTACATTAATTTAGAATATAACTCATTTTGTTTTTCCTGCCTTTTAATATCTTTATGGTGAAGAATGCAAATTTCTTCAGCATTAGGGAATATACCAAAAAATTGGTGCCCAACCAACGTTTCGTGAACTTTATTTTTCCACTTTACGTTTCCGTTGTTAACATAAACCCTTTGCTGCAAATCAGGAAAATTAATCCAACCATAATCATTTACATTCCACCCCCATTTTTGGATATGTTCTTGAGTTAATCCTTCTACAGTATTAATTCTAGGAACAAAAAAAGCATGCATTTCAGGATTTAATTTAATAGATTCTTTTACATACTGGATAAATGATTTACCTATCATCTCATCAGCGTCCAATTGAACAATCCAATCTCCACTACAAAATGAAGTTAAATAATTTTTCATATTAGCAAAATGTCCATCAAATTCATAAGAATGCCATTGAAATAATGTTTTTTCAACATTCATTTTACGGAGATAGGTTTCGATTTGTTTGTCTCCATTTTTAGAATCCCACAACACAACAATTTCATCTTCTTTATCTTTATTTTCTAAAAGAAAAGTAAGTAATCGTTGAATTTCTACAAATTCATCTTTTACAGGAATAGCAAAACTTAATTTCATAATTATTTTTTTTCAAAAACTCCAATGTATTCTAAAGCATCCATATAATCACGCTCATTAAAATGTTTAATATTTTCCATATCCATTTTATATTCGTAATTTTTTCCTTTTTCAGCAAATTTAATTTTTTCTTCTTCGGGCATAGGAATTGCTTTTACAGCACTCCAACCCCAATTATTTTTATCGGTACCATTAACAAAAACCATACCCATAGTAGGAATATTTACAGTTGAAGGCATCCAAAGACAATTATCAACATCCTCAAATAATAAATCTTTATAAAGTTCAGGAAGAATTTCTAATTGTTCTTTTGTAAAATCTGAATCAGGTTTCATTAATGAATTAGAGATAAAACCACAACCCATACACTGGTAATTAGTAATTGATTCATTTACTTCTTGGGCGTAACAGGCATCACTACCACATCTTTTGCAAATAACTAATTTATCCATTATTATTGTTTTTTAGGTAATTCAATTTTCTTTAATTGAGGTAATTTTAATTTTACCTCAGTAGCAAACATAGGAACATATTGTTCTAGATATGCTACTAACTTTTCATGCATTTTATCCCAACTAAAGTTATTTTTACTATGATAAGCTTGACGAACTCCTAGTTCTTCATACTTTTTGTAGTTTTTAAAGATGTCTTTCATTTTAGTTCCTACTTCCATAGTATTAGGACTAAACCATTGACTTTCTCTTAAAATCATTTTTTCAACTACTGCACTAGGGTGAACATTTTTTAATTCTCCTTTAAAGTATACATAACAATCAGGTTTTAAAAAATCACTATGTCCAGACCACCCTGATACTAAAATAGGTTTTTTACTTAAACTAAATTCTAGTAAGGGGCGACCAAAACCTTCTCCTTTAGTTAAGCTAATCATTGCTTTTACTTTGGGGTGATTATACAATTCATTCATTTCATTATCAGAAAGTTCACCATGAATTATATAAACGTTAGGCAAATTACCTTTAACAGTTGATTTAATTTTATTATAACGCTTTAAAATGTATTCTTTATCTGAATACGAGGCACCTGCACCTGATGTTTTCAAAATTAAAGCAGGAGCATTCTGAGTGTTTTTAAATGTTTCTAAAAATGATTTGATTAACAAACCAATATTTTTTCTGTCTTCACCTAAATCTCCTTGCATCCAGTGTCCTACAGATAAAAATGCAAATGATTCTTTAATTTGAGAAAGGTCAAAACTAGATTTGGTAGGTTTGTAAATGTCAATATTAGCACCTTCAAATAAAACTTCAATAGGTTTTTCTAATTTAGTCATCCCCATTTTTTGTCCTTGGGGGCCAATTTTTTCATAAATTGAATTTTTAAAGCTTTGTACCGAGTGATTTGAAGAAACAAAATTAACATCCATGCGATTCATTCCTTCGATCCAAGTACCATCTACTAAAGTAGTTTCCATACCAGCAGTAACACCAATATTATACTTACCAAAAGGTTGAAATTCATTAGGTACAGTAATTTGCATCCAAATATCTGGTTGACGATTTTGATCGTCTGGAGACATTAAGTGGTTAGTTAAAAATCCCCATTCCTCAAAATGATCTTTAATAAATCCCCAAGGAGTCATCCCCCATCTTTGTGATAAAAGTTTTACATCATATTTCTCACTTTTAATGATGGATTTAATAATATCTCTAGAACGAGCACCATACCCTGAGTAGGTATCAAAAGGTGCACTAATTACAAATAAGGACTTATTCATTAATATAACAATTTATGATTTATAACATCTACTGAATATTCATTAGCATCAATAATTTCGTAATGCTTTCGAGGTTTCCAGGTTTCAAATAATTTATCTAGGTTTTTAATAACTCGATTTCCCATATGTTGAGCTGTGAATCCAGCTTCACTACCAATAGCCCATTCTCTACCTTTTAATCCTCGGGCTTTACGTTCTTCTTTAGATAAACTATACAATTCCATAATTTGTTTAGCAGCATCTTCAGCTGAACATCTATCATCCCAAATGTATGGAGTTTTAGGAGAACCTTGTAGTGAACGATTATTAGGGAATACTGGGAATGCCCATTCACCATGTTTTTTATATCTACCTGTATGATTTGAAGGAACCTCAGCATCTGGGGTAAACCAATTACCGTCTTCATCTTCAAAACGCATTTGGTCTTGCATACCACCTGTTACGTTGGCAATAATAGGATTTCCTACCATTAATGCTTCTGTAAGTGATAATCCCCAACCTTCATTTGAACTCAACAAAATCTGTGCATCACAACTATTGTAAAGTAAATTCATAAAATCAACTTGAATTCGAGCAGTCGAAAATACTATATTTTTATAATCAGGACCAAAAATATAATCTCTAACAGCATACAAATCAGTACCAGCTTCATCTACAGGTTGAGTGTGAATTACTAAGAAACACTTTTCGGCTTCTTCTTTAGGCAACTGGTCAGTAAAATATTTCCAAGCTAAGAAAGTATCTGGAATTTGTTTACGACGAATATTTCTTGAATTAAATAATAAAGAAAAACTAACATCTTTATTTTCAAAAATTTGTCGTTTGAAATCTTTCAGACCTGGGTTTTCAGGGTCAATAGGGAAGAAATATTTTGAATTAATACCATGAGGAACATAATCAATGATTTTAGATTCAGCTTTATCCCTCAAAACAAGTTTATTGATGTTAACAGTTTGTTTTGAAATACCTAACAACACATCACAAGATTCATAAAATGCTTTATTATAAGCAGGGGCGGGATAATCATCCCAAATGTTTAGATAAACAATTGGAACATGTTTACGAATTTCATTTTCAATCTGGAAAAGCCACTCAAAATATCTTGGGTCAGTAATAAGAAAAATAGCATCTGGTTTTTCTATATTGAGCATATTTCTCAAAAAATTAGAATCCCCATAACCACTATTAGGATAGATAATTACTGAGGAATCTTCAATACCAGCTTCTTTATTAGTATCTAAGCTTAAATCAAAACGTTTTCCTTTATCAGGGTGATCTAAAGCAACCCCAACATTAACCCAGTTATATCTGTGGGCTGTATTAATTACTAGGTCGCGTCCTACATTCCCTACACCTGAGGGTAATCTGATGTCATCCGCAATCAAAAGAATTTTTTTCCTTTGATCTTTAGGTAAATAACCTTCTTTCATAAACTTATTTTAAATCTAAATTGTTGTGGCTGTGAATTTGTTTTCTAAATTCTTCATCGGTAAGATACAAATGAATTGCTCGGTCGGCAAGTTTTTGGAAAGAAAACTTATGTCTTACACAAGAAACTTTGAACTCGTCGAACAAGTCTGTCTTAATCTTAACACTTGTTAATGTTTGTTCATTTTTATTCATAATCTTAATTTAATTATATACGTCAATAAATATATGTTAATTAGAAAAAGTTGCGGAGCAAAGGTGAGTTTTAAAGAAAGGACACCATTTACAAGTATCACTAACTTTTTCTTTATGTTCTTTTTCTAAATAACCTTCAGAATTAAAACATTCAGAGATGAATTGTTCTAATGTTTGAGTAGCTTTATTTAATTTAACTTTACCTGAAGCTGGTTTAAATAATTGAACACGACCAATGGGATAATCAGGGCTATCCCATACTTTTCTTCTTACAATAAAAAATTCAATGTTAATATTATCTATAGGAACATTAAATTGTTCACTAAAAAACTTTTTATAAAGAACAAGTTGAAATTGTTTTAATTCATCCTTTTTTTCTTTTTCACTCCACCCTTTAGTAGATGTTTTTATATCAATTATTTTAAAGGTATTTGTGGGTTCATGATATAACACAACATCAATAAAACCTTGGTATATAACGTTTCTATAACGTTTATTAGGCGTTATAATAATAGGTACTTCACAACCTGCAAGGTACCAACCACGCTTACTAAAATATTGATTTCGTTTCTTTTTAATAAAATTAATTATCTCTACTCCATCTTCAAAAAATTCTCTTAATTGTTCAGGAGTACTATAATGTTGTTTATTATTTTTTAAATAACCTTCTCCGTAAGTTTCTCGTAGACGATCTTCAAAATATTCTATTAAATCAATTCTATCAGCTTCAGCTCCACTTTTTTCATACATTACATCTAAATAATATTGTAAAGTTTCATGGAGAGCTGTACCAAATGTTGAATGAATACTTTGTTCATAGGTTTTATGACCATCTCGATATTGCAATGCCCATTTTTTAGGACATTGGCTGTACATCGAATACTGAGAATAAGATACATTTTTCTGATAAGCATAATTAATCTCATCAGGTTTATATTGTTTAATCTCTTTTACTATTTGGGGAATTTTTTTCTTAGCCAAAACTTATTTTCTTTTTAAAACAGTAAAGCCGGGCCAGCTAGGAAGTGATTCCCATAATTCCCATTCTAAATGTGAAGATAAAAACTCTGTAATAGCAGGCCAAATCCCAACATTGTCATCATCAAAACCACCATATCTAAAAGAAGTAGTATCATGAAGCATAATATATTTGTTGGCTTTAGAATGATATGCTTCTAATTCTTTTTTTACTTGATCGTAAGTATGGAGAGTATCAATAAAGATAATATCAAAATTAGGTAAACTTCTAATAATTCTATAATCTAAATCATCAGCTTGGATAAACTGAAAATCAATGTTTCGTTGTTCTGCTCCTTTTTTAAGTAATTCATAGGCTGTAGTGTCCCAGACATCAATATGATCAATATCAATACCCACATATTTTTTAGGTAGATGATAATCTTTATTTTCTTCTCTTAAACCATAAAGAAATGCCCAAGTACCAGTAACCCATCTTACTCCTAATTCTAGGACAGAATCACATTCACGGGTGTATTTTTCAATAACAGGAAAAAATTCACTCATATCAGAAGTAACACTTCTTAAATAGTGATATTTTTCATCAATAATTCTTCTATTCCAAGGTTCCATTATTTTGTTTTAATTAAATTATTCCAAACCTTATTAAAATTGGATTTAGGTATTTCCTTTATGAATTTATTTAAGGTTTCAAAAACTATATCTTTGTTTTCTAGTAAATCAGGATAGGTATATTTTATAAAAGGAATTTGTTTTTCTTTTAAATAATAGTCAAAATATTCATTATGTAAATAAAGTAAATCTTTACTTTGACGAGTCCAAAATTGACCTTCATTTTGACCCTTTTCAATTAACCTGTTTGCTGATTCTAATACTAAGGAAGGTTTTCTATACATCCAGATTACTTTAAGTTCTGGAAAATGGCGTTTAATATAGTGGAGATTGTTGTTGTATAAAAATCTAGGATCTTTAAATAAACCTATATATCTGTAATAGGGGATATTACTTACAAACCAACCTACGGCTTCTTCTACTTTACCCCCAGACCACAAATCATTAAATCTAACTATTGAAGGATGTTCTAGACCAGCATCCATTTTATCATTAAAATTAGCTTGCAGGTTAATATTATACAATTGACTCAACAATTGAACCATTAAGCTAGTTCCACTTCTACCTGTGCCGGTGACTATGATCATTTTTTCCACTTACCTTTCATTACTAACATAGCAATAATACCATAGTTAGCAATATCTAAAAAACTATCAACCATAGGTTCATTTTCAACGTAATTTTTACCTTTACGTTTCAATAAATTTTTTAAACGATTGATTTTATCATTAATACGGAGCCAAATACCTGTAAGTGATAATTCAATATCTTCTTGATCTTCAAGATTTGACCCTAAAGCAATATTTGAAAGTCCATAATCCATCATTTTCTTAGCAAACAACCTGTATTGTTCTTCTTGGGTTTCTTTCCAAGCTTTTGCTAATGTTGGATATGTTTTTTCAAAATCACGAATTGCTTTTTCCTCACCTGTGTGAGAATTATAACCTACTTGTTCTTCCATTTTATAACTTTGCTTCTTTAATTAATTTGTCAGTTTGCTTATTATCTACTCCCATTTCCCAAAGAATATTTCGTACACCTGTTTCTCTGATTATGTCAATATAATGTTCAGCTTCACCTAAACTACATTCAAAATACTCAGCTACATATTGAGCTAATTCTTGATAATTTTTTTTGTTTTCGTTTTTAATGTACTTGAGCCAGAGTTTCTTTTTTGGGATCATTTCTCGATAGATGGTATAAATTTGTTTCTTACTTTGTGGATTAATCTTTTGAACATAGTTTACGATATCAATATAATCTATATACATCGATACGTATCTGTGGATCATGTAAGAATTAAATTTATCCCATGACTCTTCGCTGATTTTTTCAGGAGATGTTTTATGGAGCATTATTTCATCCAACCAATCAAAGAGTGTCTTGGGCGAACTCATCTCGCAAATCTTTAGGTAACATTTCTTGAACTACTTCACCAGTCTGGACATCATAAAATACAGGAATAGGCATAATAGCATCTTCAGCTGTACCTGCTACAAATTTAGATACTTTACGAAGAATTACTCCCTCAGCAAATACTTTCCCACCTGTAGATGATGTTACAGGTTGTGTGTTTTTTAAATCAATGTTAACATTGAGGTTAGGTTGTTGTGCCATTTTTTGTTTGTTTATAATCTAAATAAAATCCAATCGCTACTAAAATATTCATACCTACACTAGCGATTATTTCGTGTAAGTCTTGATAAACATTTAATGATAGATGAACGTGTCCAATCATCCAGAAAGGTATGGAAAGATTTTGACTAATCCAAATTATTAAAAATTTTAAAAATTGCTTCACAATACTTGTGGTTTAGCTAATTCAATTAATTTAGCTATTAAAGCTATAACATTGATTTCTTTATCGATACGAAAATTAGATTGATAGCTATATTCATTAATGTATACTGCTACCATACCTTCTTTCCCTCCAGCGTACATAGAAGCGTTCTCGTAAAGGTAGCGGTATAGTTCTTCAAAATCTTGAACATTAGCATTTACAATAATTTGTCTAATATTATTAAAACTAGGTTTCTTTTGGGTAAGTTCTTTTAATACTTGAGTCATGTAATTAGATGATACAAGTATTGATTTATCAATTACAAGTTTATTATCTTGAGTTGATAATTGAATAGTATTAAGACATTTACGAACGTCTGGATAGAATTGGTTTACAATTGTTTTTAGGTCTTCACGTTCAAATGAAATACTTTCTTTCTCCATAACCCCAACAATATGAGCAGCTACTTCAGCTTTTGATGGGGGTACAATCTTCAGGACTTGACAACGAGATTGTAAAGGGTCAATAATACGTTCCACGTAGTTACACGTCAAAATAAAACGTGTAGTACGTGAAAATGTTTCAATTACGTTGCGGAGAGATGCTTGGGCCTGAATTGTTAAAAAATCAGCCTCATCTAAAATAACTATTTTAAGAGGTTTGAACGAAGCTGTTGAAGCAAAGCCTGACACCTTTTCCCTAATAGTTTCAATTCCTCTTTCGTCTGAGGCATTGATATAAAGATAGTCACAATCAAGGTTGCGAACAATGAGCTTAGCAAGAGTAGTTTTACCGGTACCAGCAGGTCCATAGAATATTAAGTTTTGAATATCGTTCTGTAATAAATACTGAGCGATAGTTTTTTTAATATTCTCATTACCTACATATTCGTCTAATGTTTTAGAGCGATATTTTTCAACTAATAGTGAATGTTCTTTCATCAAAGTATGCTTTTATAACTTGTGGGGCTGGGATATTTAACCATCCTCCTTTATCTTTTAATGCAATATACAAAGCTCCTGTTTCAAAGACACGCCAAGTTCCGTCTATTGTGTATTTTTTTGTATTAAAGATTACTTCTTTACCTAACAAAAAATCATAGTCATCTACTCTATCAGCGTCTCTCATTCGAAATCTCCGTATATGTTAAATTTCTTAGGAGGTTCAGGTTTAACTTCGACTTCTTCAGTACGAATAACATACAATTTACTATCAAGAGGTGCTAAACGAAATTCTGCTTTTTCACCTGTTTTACTAAACCAAGCTTCAAGTGTTTCAGTAAGTGAATTATGTATAACTTTATCCCCCACAAGTACCCAAGAATCACCTGGAGGGTGTCTTGTTGCTATGACTTCTAAATGTTCTTTAGTTTCTACACTCATATTGAATTTTATCTTCTTTTTTCAGTTTATAAAACATATATTCACTCATTCCTGTTACCTCTAATAAAGATTTTTTTGTAGAGAATGTTTTACCTTGATATGTTACTTTTTTCCCAGCAAAATTATTACTAGAACCTTTATGTTCTTCTAAATGTAATAATTCTCCTTCGAATTTCCAAATATAGCCATAAGCACTTTTTTGTTTTAATTTACAACAAGCAACAATATTGCTATGTAATTCTTTCCAATGAACACCAGGCTTATTATTTATGTACCTTTCGGCTTCTATAGCTGAGGGGAATTCTGCTATTTTATTTCCTTGAAAATCGTATTGAATAACTTTTTTAGAATTTCGTTTACCTATTTTTTGTTTATGCCTTTCAGAAATTTTAGTTCCTTTTTTACTTTCACTAACTTTTAATCTTGTTCTTTCGTAATCTCTACTGGTAACATGATATGGAGGTAAACCTTTCCAACGTTTCTTCCCTATAGCCATCATCCATAAAGCCCACAACAATTTATGTTCATTAGGATAAATTTCAACTAACAATTTATGGGCTAAGAAATGTTCTTTAGCTGTTAGTTTTACTAAGTTTTCATCAGTATCTTTCCCTCCTATACATTTAGGAATGATATGATGTGTTTCATTATAACCTTGTAAAGTACGATTTTGAGCTTTTGATATAAGTTGGTTGTAAATTTTAGAGTAATCCATAATCAATTATTTAATTATAAATATCACCGGGGGACTAAAAATTAATCCCCCGGTGAAATACTCTTTCATCAGAACATTCCTCCCATCATTGAACTATTATCTTCAGATTTAGCTTCAGGATCATTAACCACAACACACTCGGTAAGCAATACTGTACCTGCTACTGAAGCTGCGTTTTCAAGTGCAGTTCGAGTTACTTTAGCTGGGTCAATAATACCTGCTTCTTTCATATCAATAATCATTCCTGTTTTCACATCATGACCTTCCCAAACTGTTTCATTAGTATAATAATTCATAGCTAACATTTGAGCTTTAATTGTATCGTAACCAGCATTTACAAGAATTTGTTCAAATGGCTTACCACAAGCTTGGTACACAATTTGCTTACCAATTTTAACAGCATCGCTATCTTCTTTAGGGTGAATAATTGCTTCACGAGCATAAAGCAAAGCAGCACCCCCACCTGGTACAATACCTTCTTCAATAGCAGCTTTAGTTGCTTGAAGAGCATCATCTACACGGTCTTTCTTTTCTTTCATTTCAGTTTCCGTGTTTCCACCAACATGGACTATTGCCACTCCTCCGACGAATTTCGCGAGTCTTTCTTGGAGCTTTTCGGTTTCGAACGGCGTTGTTGCTTGTTCGATTTGTTGTTGAAGTTCTTCAACACGTGCTTGAATTGCTCCCAATTCTCCTTTTCCATCTACAATTGTAGTTTGATCTTTATTTACATTTACATTTCTAGCTTCACCAAACCATTCCCAACTGAATTTGTCAAGTTTCATTCCTTTTTGTTTTGAAAATACTTGACCGCCAGTCATAATGGCAATATCCTCAAGAATAAGTTTACGACGATCTCCAAAATCAGGAGCTTTAACGGCACATACCTTAAGGATTCCTCTTGCTTTATTAACAATTAATGTAGCAAGTGCTTCATTATCAATGTCTTCAGCAATGATAAGAAGAGAACGATTTGTATTTGAAACTGCTTCAAGTACAGGAAGAAGTTCTTTTACAGTTGTAAATCTTTCATCTGCAATCAGAATGTAAGGATTATCTAATCCACAAGACATTGTGTTATTGTTAGTAACAAAATAGTGAGATTTATATCCTCGATCAAATTGCATACCTTCTACAGTTTCAAGGTAAGTTTCACCTGATTTAGATTCTTCAATAGTAACAATACCATCACGACCTACTTTTTTCATTGCAGTAGAAATCAATTTACCTACTTCAGGATCATTGTTAGCTGAGATAGTAGCAATTTGTTCAAGTTGATCTTCAGATGAAATTTCTTCAGAATTAGTACGTAAGGCATTTATTACTTGCTTTACAGCAGCATCGATACCACGCTTAATTTCAACAGCATTAGCTCCATTATTCAAATGGTTTAGACCAGCTTTAACCATTTCACGAGCCAACAAGGTAGAGGTAGTTGTACCATCACCTGCATTATCAGCAGTTTTAATAGCTGCTTGTTTTACCATTTTAACACCTACTTCTTCTACATTATCTGATAGAGAAATAGATTTAGCTACAGTTACACCATCTTTAGTTGACTGTACTTGACCTTGGTCGTCTACAATTACTACATTACGACCATTAGGACCTAAAGTTGATACTACAGCATCCGCTAGTTTATCAATACCATTTACAAGTTTTTTACGACCTTCTGAACCGAATTCAATTACTTTACTCATATTATTTGTTTATTTTAGCTAAAACTTCATTTTCTTTACCTACCCAATACTCATTTCCTTCAAACTCAAAACGAGTAAAACCCATAGTAGGAAGTACTACAATATCACCTGGTTTAAGTTGGGTAGGGATTAATGCTCCTTCAGGAGAATAAAATCCAGGACCTACACCTACTACTTCAGCAGTTTTATTAAGTTCATTTCCCATATCTGGGACGATGATAGAACCATAAGTGGTTTCTTCAACATCAACTGGTTTTACAACTACAGCGTTGTATAAAGCTTCTAATTTCATACGCTAATTTTACTAAAAAGTTTATCAATAATTTCTTGTTGGACATTCCATTCTTCAAGATAACTTTGAATAGAATTATATTCACCTCCCTTAAGATCAATTTGAGCTTTAGCAATTGCTTTCAAAGCAGAGCCAAAATTTCCATAATGTCCTAGAGGTTTTTGGTAATCTTTACCTTTACTTCCTACTTCTAAGTTATCTTTATCAGGAGTAACGGTTTCATATACTGTATAACAGTATTGATCTTTTGAAATGTGAAACGGCTCAATAGCCGGATCTTTAATAATTGTATAACTCATAACTTTGTTTTATAATGTAAATATACGAACTTTTTTTAACAAAACCAACTTTAGGGAGCGATTTATTTACTTAATTTTAATTGCTTTTGGTTTAGCTTCTTCAGCAAATGGGATTCTAATTCCTAGCAATCCATTTTCCATCATTGCCTCCGTTTTAGAGAGGTCAAATTTAGAAGCAATTTTATAACCTAAATTAAATGAACGCTTAGCAATTCCTCTGTGAATGTAATTACACTCATTAGTTTCACAACAAGCTTCATCTTTGGGTTTATTGTAAGAAATTCTAAGAACGTCTCCTTCGATATTGATTTCAATATCGGATTTAGAAAGACCAGTACAGGCAATATCAAAATGTAGCCCGTGCTTGTTCTCAAAAATATCTACTGGGTGGGAAATTTTGGCTTGTACAGCCGGTTGGAAATCAAGTTCCGACTTAAAAAAGTCTCTAAATAATAGATCAAATGGTGAGACATATGTCTCATTAAATAATGTACTCATATCATTAAAATTTGTGCTGTCCGAAGATCAGCGGGTTAAACATTTACAAAACTAACTCCCTAAAGTATCGGTTTTGTCAAATATACATATATTAAAATTCAGTTTCTGCTTTTCTTATCATAAAATATTCACTAGAAATATTATCTGAAGTAAATTGAAGACAAATTAATCCCATATCACTCATAAATAACTTTCCACCATCTGCATCTTTATTAGCTTGAAGAATGGTTTTAAACATATCTGAATTAAATGGGTTTTTAAGGTCTAATTTATCAATTTTACCTGAGATTTGGTAAGTAATTTTATTAATGTGACCTTTTTCATCTCCAAAAATAAATTCACAAACATTTTCATCATCTAGGTTAGTAGTAGTTGAAACAATCATATTATCAACCCCAGATAAAGCACTTTTAGCTTTAATTAGATTATCAACATCTTCTGATGATAAATCTAATTCTACAACCCATTCAGGAACATTAACAGTTCCTACTTTATTAATGAGTAAAGGATCTGATAAAGCATAAGTCAAGTTGAAATTCATATCTGAGATTTTCAATTTTGTAAATACTTTATTAATTTTTTCTAGTTCAAGAAGCAAATCACCATTACAAATACTAATCAAACTTTGTAATTTTTTAGTATCATAAACAGCTAATTGGCTATCTTCTAGTTCAAAATCACTACAAATTACATTACCAATAACATCTTTATTAGGAGTCATAAAATGGATTTCTAAATTATTATTAGTAATATTCCATTTTACTTTTTCATTCAGCCCCAAATAATATTTGTTAATAATAGACTGTAGTACTAATTTGTTTATCATAACTTAATTTTATATTAAGATAAAAATTATTTTTGAAGAATCCACTCGTAAGGGAAAAGTTTATAAAGTTTATTATAATCTGGTCCAAAAATAATATTTTTAGCAAGTTCATAAGGAGTTAATCCTTCATGGGGGACTGGTTGATGGTAACTATAGTACATAAATTCTTCATTTATATACACCATTTTATACTTTTCATAAGTACCTTCAGTACTATTAGAAGGACCTATCTCATAATTAACATAACATCCTTCATCTCCAATTAAATTAACTATATTTAAATCTGGGAATAGGTTTTTAATAGTATCTGAGTGTATACTTTCAATAGCATGATTATCAGATTTCCAATGGCTGATGTAATCATGACACGCTTCAACATATTCTATATGATCTTTTATAGGCATAGAAGGATCTAGATAAAAATGAACAGTTTTTCCATATGGATTAAATTCATTTGAATATACTTTAAGTAATTCTCCTTCATGAAATTCAAAAGCTTCAATAACCCAGTTAGTATGCCATTGTCTTATAGTTTCAAAAAAAGTATTAGGTTGTTGGTAATGCCATTGAACCGCTAAATTTTCATTATTTACTTTATTATGTAAATATAATAACACCGGAGCATTTCCTTCAGATGTAAATCTTACCCCAACATTTCGAATATTATATTCAATAAAAAAATTATTAGGTTTTTGTATTACTTTAGGAACACTAGCTCTAGGTACAAATTTAACTTTACTAGAGTCAAAATTTTCTACTCTAATTGCGTTTTTAACTTGAGGGTTAAATTCTGCTAAAGGGATAGATTTAAAGGCATTTTTCATTTTTTCTTATAAATTTTATTACCAGCAATCAAATAATCAATAGTACCTCTCATAAGGTGATTAAATGCTTGGTCAGGAGCATTAATGATAGGTTCCCCATGACCATTAAATGAAGTATTTAACATAACAGGAATACCTGATAATTTATAATACTCATTTAAAATATTCCAAAATACAGGATTTTTATGTTTATAAACAATTTGAGGGCGACCTGTATTATCTACTCGGTGAATTACAGCTGGAATTTTATCTTCCCATTCAGGGCGAACAGTATAACACATAGTCATAAATTCAGCAGTATGTTGAGATTGAGGGACATCAAATACAATATCAGCATACTCAGCTAACACAAAAGGAGCAAAGGGCATAATTTCATGTCGTTCTAATCTTGTGTTAAGTACCTCATGTGTTTCAGCATCTGTGGGTCTTACCATTACTGAACGAGCGCCTAATGCTCTAGGACCAAATTCAAATCGACCATTAAATAAAGCAATAATATTACCTTCATGAATTAGGCGACCTGCTTCAGCATAATCTAAAGGTTTTGATTCTACTGGGATATAAGAAGCATATTTGTCTATTTCTAGTTGAGAATATTCTAAACCAAGAAAAGAATTTTCTAATTGCTTAACTCCTTTCCAATCACCTGCTAAAATAGAACCATATACAGCCGAACCGAAACTAATACCATCATCACCCATAGCTGGGAAGATGAACATTTTATCATAAAGCCCAGATTCATTAATTACTTGGTTAAGTTTTACATTGGCAAATAGTCCTCCGGCTACTGCTAAATTTCTGTATTCAGGATATTTAGCTGATACATCTCTAAGGTATTCCATAAAGATATCTTCAGTATATTTTTGTAGATTAAAAGCAAAATCTTGTCGTTTTTCTTTAGTTTCAAACCATCCCTCCTTTCTAAGTTGGTCATAAAGAAAACTAATCCTTTCACCATTTTCAGGATAATCAAACATTAAATTACCTTTATATTTAATGCCGCTTTTAAATGCATTATAAAGATATTCATTATAATGACCATGACCTGCCATCCCCATAATTTTACCTTCGTCTTTAGTACCTCTCCATCCAAAGAAACCACAGGCGTGAAACCACATATTAGCAATAGAACCTTGAGTGTGGAGATTTACTGAATGAACTCTATCCATTTTTCCATTCTCAGCTAACCAAATACCTCCATATTCTTTTTCATAAGACCCCCCATCTGAAGTCAAAACTAAAGTTTTTTCAGTAAACCCAGATGAATAGTAAGTACTATAGGCGTGGGCCTCATGGTGGTTAATAAAATGTACTTTATCTTTTATAGAAATTAAACGGTCTTTTAAATCTAAAATTAATTTATCATTAGCGGGATCTCCTGTAATATTTTCTCTAAAGGTAAGATTAAACAAAGTAGGATCACCTATAACAACAATATCAGCTTCTTCAAGTTTAATTTTACTAGCTTCTTCAATAGCTGCTAAAGAATGTACAGGTGGTTCCCACCAACTCCATCCAGATTTTTTTCGAGTAATTCTCTCATCTTCGATAGCATATTTTACTTCACCATCTACAATTAATGTAGTTGAGTGACCATGTGCTCCTAAAAATATTCCGTATACTTTAGCCATTATTAATCAAAATTAAAAAACATTTCTTGGTAAGGATTTAAATTAAGGTTCCACCCCAAATCATTATAAAAACCTTCTAGTTTATTCAACAAAATTGTATCAAAAATTTTCTTTCTATCTGCGTATTCTTCAATAAATTTATAAACTTTATCTGGTAAATCAAAGTCAAGGAAAGCGATTGCTTCAATTTGGTATACATTAGGTTTAAGATAAATCCATTTAATTTTATCACCTTGAACAATGTAACTATGTTCATTACTTAACTTCCAAAAACGAAGCAAATCATTATAAACAATAGCAGCCCTGACTGAAGCAGGAGCTCCTTTAGCTACAACTGAAAACATTTCTCCGGCTTTGGCAGAACGTTCAATATATTTGTTTAATGTTTTTACAGACGTAGGATTACCTAACTCAGTGAGGGATATGTCTCCATTAAGAATTTGCGATTTAAACGTTTTAACACGCGCATCAATGTCTTTTTGTTTAGCACCTTTTAACACATCTACAAGTGCTTGTTTAAAGAAATTACCTAGTACTGGGGGGAAATTTGCTTTTTTAAATTCAAGACCTTTAACATCAAGTGATTCTTTTGTAATACCTTCTTGCTTAGTAATCCACTGAGCATAACGACGAGTAGCTCTAAAATAAGCTGAACGAATAACACATTCAGTTTTCATTTCAAGTCTATGCTCTTGAACATTAAAACAATTTCTAGCTAAATCATTATAAGAATTAGTAATAATATCTTGATACTTAAGAGCAACTTCTTCTAATTTATTATCTTTATCTTCACTTGACATTTCCTCAAAATTAGGATAAAGATAACGTAATAGAGGTTCAGCATGAATATAAATAGAGTCTGTATCAGAGTATGCTACAAAATTTGTATCATCAGGATCACAAATCCACCAAGGAGTATCTTCTATATGTTTCATATTTTAATCCACTTTTGATCACTATTTAATTTAAATGAACCGATATGTTCCATATCCCATTCATTTGGTGCTATTAAAGATAAGAAAGGCTTTCCATCTCTCCCAACGTAAAGGTGATAAGTTTCACCAATAATTGGTTCGTAGGAAAATTTAGCTTGGTATACTAATTCATTCCATCTATATTCTTCAACTAATTTAAGATACTCTTCTTTAAGTTCATTAAATTTAGTTTCAATTTGTTTATTTACTTTATGAACACCTCTAAGTTTCCAATCATCAATATTATCAGGACGAATAACAGGAGCACTTACATTACTTGCATAAGGTAAGAGTCCAGGATTATCAGCTACATTATCTGGTTTTTTCATAATGTAACTTCTCCCCTAATAACTTTATTCATGTGACGATTTGCTGCTAAAGCACTTTCTTGAATAATACGTTGACCACTCAAAGTAATTGCTTCAGATAAAATAACATTACCATAACGGAAACTACCAAGAGCAGTTGCACCATATAAGCTATTCAACAAAATCTTCATAGTGTATTGTTTCATGTGATATGAAGCCCCTAATTCAGGATCATTTAATTTCTTATATGCTTCCTTCATTTTATTCTTATACAAAACACGTTCATCAAACCATTTTTTTAGAATAGTAGACAATACTGATTCTCTATCTGTTCTAAAGAATACACCATTAGCTGAAACTGCTAGGTTCATATCTTTAATCAGATTTATTAAACCAGCTACTTTGATTTTAGTGCGTTTACGTTTAGCATTTTCAATTGTAAGTTCCTCTTCAGGATTTTTAGCAAGCAAATCATTTAAACCTAAACGATTGTTTCTATCATCAGCATCAATAATACGACCAACCATTGTTTCCTTACCAATGTTAACAGTCATAATAATTGAAGGGTATAGTGAGGTCAAATCCTCATCAAACATGTAATTGTAAATACCTGCTTTAGGACAAAACAAATAACCACCTGCATAATTTTTCTTTGAAAGTGGATTACGATCTTTAGCAGGAG